>JGI24158J21664_10011286_pt1 | contig 11887 bp, 7 predicted proteins | sample Ectturendosymbi3_FD_21664 | JGI IMG/M metagenome (IMG submission 21664) | reverse complement strand
CTTTTCATAAAGGCACGACGGGGGCGGAGATGCCTTTTCATTAAGTATCATAGGTAATTTGATGGTTTATCAAGATCGACTTGAAACGTGTTTAATGCAGTTATTCGCACACCCAGAAACGTCCAAGTAGTTTTCTATAATTTATCTGTTAATATTATTTTTGAGGTTAACATTGCTGCTGAACAGAAACAAGCATTGTTAGTAACAATGTTTTGTTTTTTAAAGCCTTCATTGCCTTCAATTCTTTTCACTGCATTACGTCGCTTTCACGCCGCCGTAAGCGCCATATTTTGTGTTATTGGACCGATGGGTTTTTGTTTACTAAATGTAAGGTTGAAGTTAGCGGTGGAGTGGAGTTTACACTGTGGTAGTGGGAGTTGTCGTTTATAATTGAGTTTGATATCTGTCTTTGTTTTCAGATCATGCCGTTGTTGTAAGTAAGATAAAGCTAATAAAAAATAAAGTGTATATCTTGGTGGTGGTCATAGGTTGTTCTCCTCGCTGGCGAAGAATGTCTTTGGTGTATTTTACCTGGATCTTCCATGCTAAAATAATGTTTGTTCGAAGGTGATTCTGAGATGTTTTCCGATCCCGCGCATCTTTGATTTCTTCTCTGCTCTCCTACGTTCGCAGAGTCTTAAAATAAAAATTGAGTTACCACATTTTAGGTTTCTTTTCCGAATTTTTGGTCTAAATACATAGCGTACGGCGTCTTTAAATACATCTGCGGAAAAAATTTAAGGTTTTGTTTTGAAACAAGAAAAAAATTTGACTGCAATACACAGTGGCAATTTGAATGACAACTGCATTGAACCTTTATCATATGGAATTTTTGTTTGATCGAGATTCCTTATCTGGGCTACACTTCTCAAAGCAAACATTGAAAATAAATTGCTGGCTGAAGTATGAGTGCTCATTGCTATCCACCGTTAAACAGGTAAAACAGATCTGTTGCTGTTGAATACATGCCGCTAAAAGTGTGCAACTTTTCATTCATATTTTCAACACCTTTGTAAAACGTTATGAAATTTCTCGGAATGCTTCACTAGCAAAATTTTTGCAAATCTTGTAAATAACTTTCAACTTATCAAAAAGTGTCTCATTTCCGCCAGTACATATGTTTTGCAATGCGCAAATTTGAAACACACACACAAATTTAAACGAACTCCTTTATTTACGCTGTGCTTACCAAAAGCTTGGCAAACAAAAAAGCGCTCTTCCGAGCAGTTGTCAGCTACCAGGCCTCTTTTTGTATTGTATGCCACGCATCCATCTGCACCTCCGAGCGGTATATCGAGCAACTTCTTACGTACGTACTTTGAAAGATTTGGAGCAGCAATCGAAACTGGCCAGTGAAATAACGGGATAATGTAGAACCCTGAAAGCAATTACAACATAACTGTCTAAACCTAAAGCAGCATAGCTGCTATTTGTTGGAAAATCGTATTCAATGTTTCCAAATGCAGCTGTTTTCATGGAAAATCTTTGCTGACTATGAGAAGAATTGCTTATCAAAATACCAACCTATCATATCATATGTTTAAAACAGTTTGCTTAAAACAAAATAAGTAGCCATATCTCTGAATTTACAGTGAAGTTCAAGTAACTTCACCCCACAGGTGAAACAAGCAAGGAACCTATCGGAAATTTTTAATAGGAACTCGATTTCACGTAACATTACGCGTCGGGAGTCCTTACATCTGCAAACAATGCTTCTTCACATAGAATCCATTCATCTGCAAGTAATGCTTATTCAAATAGAACAGTGAAGTTCCTAAGTAGTCAGTCATTACCACGAAACTGTTTTCAGTGAATCATAAAACGTATGTTTTGAGTCCGGGTGATGAATTAGTAACAAGCCGCTTTGTGGATAGCTATGACCCAGTGGTGTTGAACGCTCCCACTCCTGGTTTCGAATGGAATTGTTACGGCTCGTCATGATATGCATGTGTTTTATCTTGCCAATGCTTTGAAAAAAAATTGCAAGACAGACCAAGCACGTGTTTGGTTTGTATTCATGATCCCAAACAGAGTTTTTTCGTAAACGTTTCGGCAAACGCTGCTGCTATCACCAGTATGGAAAAATATGAGAGCGTTTTGTTGTAAACAAATGCTATTTGTCGAAAGTGGAAAGATGTAGCAAATTATTCCAATTGTTCTTGGTGAACTTTGCTGCAAAATGGATTTTTGTTGAAAGGGATGATGCACATGAGCCTGTTTTTGAACATCAAATCAGCTTTGTCGACAAATTGTATAGTGTATACTGTTAATTTCATGAAAAAATAAATATAGTCAGTGATGTTTTCTTTTACTGTTCCTCGTTGCTTATAGCTTAAGTCTCAAACAATTTGCGTCTTTCATGAAACTATCATCTGTTTAGCACAGCAGCCATAGTGGTTGGTGTAAAAATCAGATTTGAAGGTCGATTTGAGGCCGACTTTGCATCACGGTTCTCGTAAGCTTGAAAAGATAGGAAATCTAAGACCAGCGTTAGGAATAAGAATGTTTCAAAAGAGTTTTACTCAGAGAAAATGGTGTTTTTACCCTTTGTATTAGGCCTCAAAACCTCGTTATAAGTGCAACCTAAACGTAAGTACACTAAATAGCTTCTTGCATTCATATAATCCAAAGTTTTAGGAAGCTAGTTATGTCGCCTCTCACGGGCAATACGTTGTTACGTGACGTATGGCCATTTATTGTGCTTCATAATTAAAAGAGCAAGCTAAGGATATTTTTCAACCACATACCAACCCAAACGCTGGTTAAGTTGTGCCGTGAAATAGTAACATTAAAATAGTCCTCGTTGGTACTGTTTGCGAAAGTAGCAAGAGTCATGTCGGTATTACAACAGCACTTCCATGCGTTGAACGCAGTAGAGGCGTTTTTGAACACGTTGTATTCTGAAAATCAAAGATGTATATGATGGGCATCTGATATCTTGTCAAACAAACATAAACGAACGGATATTTGTTGCACAACGTCTTCACTCCCACAAGCGACGCCCTTGACTTAGGCACATAGTTGTAAGTTGGGCCGGGCTTTTCAAGTTGGGTTGGTTTTGGGCTTACGTTTGTCAAAATGTTTCGGGCCCATGTCGGGCCTGCATGCAAACCCTTTTCTAATTCAGATATTAACGATTTCTTTCTTTCGTGACATACATTTGTTGCGCTCACCGAGGTGACACTTGTGAGTGAAGTGATTTTGACATTTCTTCAGCTAATTCTATTTGCAAACACATCTGCGTTATTTTGTTCTCTGGGATTAGTCCCGCACTCTTTTCGAGAATGCGACAGTGGTGAGGAAATTAGCACATAGTGGCGTTGTTTCGAAAAGATCAATTCACTCACGGCGTACTCGATTGCTGGCTTGTTTTAAGAAACGATGGCCTACAATCCGGCTTTTCATGCCTATATAGCTATCCCTGGATAGTTTCTTTTAAGCCTATAGTGCCATTGTGGACAGTTCTTTTTTTCTTGAGAAACATTACATGCCGCAGAATTATCGTTGACTAACAAGCTAAGTTTTGTGCTTGTTTAAGCGAATGTTTTGGTCAGGTTGGTTGCTATTTTGGGCATGTAAAAACCGTGTACCTGCAGCTACACCCGTCCACTACATTTTTTAATACCCTGCAGTTAGGAAAATTTGGCTTTCGGGCCTAAATCGGGCTTCAAAAATAAATGTTGGGCTCGGGCCGGGTTTGGGTTTCAAAATGAGGCCCGTTTAAAGCTAACTCCATTAGGCATGCATCGCAGTGGCAAGGAACACACAAATACATGAAAGAACACCAGGATATATATGTGGTGATAGTTGAAAAGTATAGGCTTGATGGCGCTAACGCATTTATTTTTATGAAACACAAGCATAAGGGACAAACGCACGAATGACGCCATCATGATTATTATAATGTAGCACAGCAATACCTTCCAAGTACACCGATTTATAAAATGCATGAGGGAGTGGGAGGCTGCCGCGGACCAGGGTCATTCATGCCGCAGACCTCCCAAGGACGAAGCCACTTGTTGTCAGACCCGTAGCCAGGTTTTCAGTTTTGGTGGGGCAAAATACATTTTGAGGGGGCAAGATTTTTGTTTTGATTGTTTTTATTATATGTTTAAAACAAAAAAACAAATTTCACAAAAAAATTTTGGAGGAAATGTCCCCGGGTTGCTACTGGCCTGGGTCGCGGTATAAAAAGTTTGAAAACCACTGGTCTATACGGCTATTTTCCAGGGTTCTCACAGGCTAAAGCAACGCCAGAGCAAATAGGTGCGAGAGCAAGAACGAAGAGAAACAAATTTATCTGCGACAATGAAACGTTGCATTGTAGTTGATTGCAGCTACAGTGTGTTAGAAACATGCCGAACAGGACCGGAGTGCACAATGGGCAGAAACCACTGCAGCATCTTTTGAGTTGGAAAATATCTTTAAAGATTCCAAGCTCTCTATAATGCGCCGATTTGTCGCTGGAGCATGATATCGCATTTTACTAATCATGGAATTGAAGTTATATTATCTGAATGTCATTGTTATAAACTGCAGGTGGAGTCCGCTGATACATGCTACATAATCAACACTTGTAAGCAATACCAGTTGAAATGTTTTTTTTCAGAGCCGGCGATAGCTCGTTTTTAGTGGTACGGCCAAGATTAATAGAAATCGTGTGTCCACGGTACTATTGATCCCATACCAATCGGTTCTTTTGCGACTCTGTGCTGTCTAGAAAAATATGACCTTTTTTGACCATTCATGGCAAGCGATGCCCCGTGAGCACTTTCTGTCACAGCACAGTTGCGGAACAAAGTCTAAAATCTAACCTGAACTGAAAACGTTAATACAACCGCAAAATAAACACTTGCTGCGTAAAAAGCTATCCATTTCCTTGAAGTTTCAAAACATTAGAGGGTACATTGCTCTCCACAATTCTACATCTCGAATTCTGCAAACTATTGCCTGCAATGTACACTATACAGCTGTTGTTATAAATCTTCGACATTGAGTCAAAGGGAATTATCAAAACGTGCCTGTCAGGAAGATTAAGCAATGTTACGAGCCAACAAAATTCTCAAACCGTTTAAAAAATCAACCCATATTGTCTGAGTGTGTCCTTTCTACCAGAAAAATAATTTTCAACAATTTTGTCCAAATCAAGTCTGTCAAGTCGTTCTTTGTGAACATGCAAAATCATCGAATCGTTTAATCGTCGTTAAGTCATGCTTGTACGAATACCGATACAGGCCTTTCTAACTTATGGTTCCCTCGTCGAAACGTGTGTAGCTTGTTACTATATTAATCACCTTACAGTATATGAAAAAGAGCTACCATTCTAAGATTTTGAGATAGATTAGTTGTTATACTGCCAAACAAGTTGTTATATAGATAGATTAGTTGTTATACTGCCAAACAAAAAAAAAATAGCGTGCGTATTTTCATCCTCCCGGGCCTGGATGTGACGTACATCTTATCCCTTCTCCTATGCCCTGGTTTCACGCAAATATTTTTTACGCGCTTCGGTGCTGAAAAAGACTTCTCTGATGTGGTATTCGCGGTAGGTAAAAACAAAAGTAGAACCAAAACTTTCCAGACACCGGGAAATACAAAACTCGCACTCTCAGAGACTGACACAGTTTCGAGAAAATTTTTATGGCATCGCGAATACTGAATAAAGTAGCCAACTCATTGCAAACATCTAGTGTGTCAAAATTGGGAGAATTAGCCTACTTCAAGTTCAACCTTCGAATGATCGTCTTTTGTAGATTTCCAATCCTGTTTCTAATTCAGTATTCAATATCCATGCATGGACGATGGATGCAACTGCAGTGGGCGGTGAATTGGTGGAGTACAACAAAGAGCAGTTATTTTGGGCTTTTTAATTTCTAACACCAGCTGTGTTGACACGTTTTTTACAACTGAAACGCCCTGTTGAGTCAGAAAACAGGTTTGGCCATGGCCGTAGCGGAAGAATAGGTTGCGCTGGCCTTGTTTTTGTGAGATTGCACACCAAACATTTCAGCCGCGAGAAGTGAAGTTGGACTTATTTTGTTTGAGAGAGATTACACCGTCTATTTTAGATAGATGAACATTTCTGGCTGGTTTTAATTTATACTCAGAGGCAAAACTGAGGGGGCTCAGAAAGGCAAATCGACCCCTAACAAGTTAAACAAACACCGGTCACCACTTGGCTTATTCGAGTAGATTTGCCCTATATACGTCACTTCAAGGGAACGGAGAAAAAGGGTCGTTATAGGCGAACTGACGTTATACCCAAAGTCGTCACAGGCGAATTCTAGTGTATTCCGGTTTTAGCATTCTTTGAATTTGCACCAGGTTGTTTTTTGCGTTTTTCGGAGTATTTTCCGGGGATTTAGGGTTTTAGTATAGCAATCCACATCCGGTTCACCATCATTTTTCAAATTCTTTTCTTAATGTTGGCTAGTGGGTCCCCTGCAGTGGCTATCTGGCTCCTTTCAGCTAAGTTCCAGACCTGGATTAAACCTTTAGTTACGTTACGTCAATCTTTAGACTTTGAATTTAATCAAACACAGCAGCACATTCGGGCCCGTTGCGACGGAGAGCATTCGGGGGCACTGGCCACCCAAATATTTTTGTCCCTCACAAAATCTTTGGCACATTTCTATACACAGCATGATCATAATCATTGCACCATTTAATTCTATACTCCTGTTAATAGTCTCTGTATTCCTTGGCCCAACATTATTGGTGTCGTCACAGCAAAATATTGAGTATAGGGGGACAGAAGGGCCATGGCCTCCCACAAACTTTTAGAAATCATAGTCATTTTGTTCTTTGAGAGGCGTTTTTTCAAACAAAATAGTGTTATTCGCCTAAAATCAAGCATTTTTCCCCCCTAAAATTTTTTGGCCCCTCCCAAATTTTTGGGCTGGCTACGCCACTGTATATATCGGATCTGAACCGCAGAGCGGCGTTTATCCACCTGGTTTCCGACAAACCCGTAGCCACATTTTATCGTTTGAGGGCGAAAATACACCTTTTAAGGGGCAAGATATTTGTTTTTGTTATATGTTTTTAAAATAATATTTTGTGGGCACAAAATTTGGCAGGCAGAAAAAAATTTTGGGGGGGCATTGCCTCCGAATGCCCCTCCGTGCTACGGGCCTGCTTTTAGTGTAAAGGGCCCAGTATTTTAGGGTGTTTTAGGGACCCGATTCGGGACTGCAATGGTGTCACGGAACTTAAGCAGGTTGTGAACTAGGCATCCAAACATTTTACGGAAAAGAATTCTCAGTCGATCTGTGCATGAGAACGGAAATTCGTTCGCAGTTCGGTAAGCATATCGATTTATGGACCAAAGGTGTCTTACTACTCCGTACAAGGGTTTAATGTGACCGATTTTAGTGAACGCAACAAAAACCAAACGCTGTAAGATATAACGGCGATACTTCAAAACTCGACTTTTCCATTGTAACAGCGTTAAATGAATAAATCAATGCACCTGGTTTGTATACACTCAAAATCCTCCGACTCTGCGACTCCGACTCCTCAACCCTGCCAAGCTAACAGCTACAGAAAGTTTGTAAGGAAAAAGTTTGTCGCATAAATGTTTTCCGGGCAAATTTGGGGAATTTGGGCAAAATAGCCTTTGCACCCCCACAAAATTTCCTGCTCCCACACCTACATGTTCTTTGATTGTGAAACATTGCGACTAATGACTGAAGTCATAGCATTGTCACAAAATTGAAAATACAAACAATTTACTAGATTTTTGGATGTGAATAACTTGTCCAAGTAACTATCTTCAAAATTATTAATGTATTATGTTAATGTATAGAAGATATGCGGTTGGAGCAATATTTTATAGACATAATTCTAGATATATTGTTCTTCTACACAACCCAAATTTGGGAGCTTTCTGAACATACAGTGAAAAGGTAGATTTTGGCAGCAAATCAAAATGCACAATACTTAAAACTGTTATACTGTACATGTACCTTCGCAAGAGCTCAAGTTGACAAAAAGTAGCAAAGGTGCAATTGCAATAAACACGACGGTTGAAAAAAACAGGTTGTGGATGCGGGTTTCCATCAGAAAACTCATTAATTGGTTCAAAGAAAAAGTTAAAAAATTAATGTTGTCACCATCTGTAATCGATACTCCTGCAACAAAAAGCGAAATAAAATGATTTTTTCCTGCTTTCGCTAATACGCAATCTTCAAATTAGGCTTTTTTCCTAACGCTTTGTCTTCATACTCATGGAGAAGTTTATAGTTTAGTTCAAAAAAACAATGAGAAATACCTATTACTGCATTTGTTGGTTGAGAGATTGGCATGGAAGTTGCAAACAGGAGTAATACACCACTGAAACTAAAACAGAACATAAAATTGACAATAAAAATGTGTGACGTTACAAAAAGCAAAAGGTCGGATCAGTAAAACAAAAATTTTAAGGTAAACTGCGGAGAAAAATTTTTGAAATAATTTTCAACTCACCAAGTTTAATGTTTTATAATAAAAGGACACTCTGCTAAATGATTCAAGGACTACAGCCACCTGGACAACTACCACAGGACAGCTGCCACTTAGGACAATTGCCACCCAAGACAACTGCCACCCAGACAACTACCACCTAGGACAATAGCCGCCTAGGACAACTGCTACACTGACAACTGCCACCTAGGATAGCTTCTACCAGGACAACTGCCACCCAGAAAACTGTTACCTAATGACAATTGCCACGTAGGATAACTGCTATCCAGGACAATTGCCACCCGACAACTGCCACCTAGGACAACTGCCACCTAGAACAACAACCACCTGGACAACTGTCACCCGGACAACTGCCACCTAGGACAACTGCTACCAGGACAACTGCCGCCAGGACAACTGTCGCGTGATGAAATGACGCGTGATGAAAAGTCACCAAGCCTAATCTTATACTCGCGGGAATCGTGGTAACGAAAATTTTGTTGAGCCTGATGTATTTTTCAAGTGAAAAGCAAAACCGATCATTGAATTTTACGTACCTACCACGGCACTATCACCGCAAATCTTATGTCCAAACTTGAACGATTGGGAAATGCGAGCTTTTGGTTGATACCAAATTTTATCAAAGGCATGGGGATAAGTGGGACAAGAAAAAGAGAAAATAAATTCAAAAACGTCATGGTTACCCATCAGACATTTATACATCAAACAGTAAAATGAAAAAAAATGCCAGTATCAATAACAATATCAACGTTTGATGTTTGACCAATTTATTTCCGAGAGGCGAGAAGAAGAGTTGTGCTGTTCTATTTACTCACAGTTAAATCCGCTACTGGTTCGAATATAAAGCAGACATTGCTGAAAAAGCATGAGGTACTGACCTTCACTAAGAATGTCAAATTGAAAAATGTTGAATTTTTTGCTGCATCTACCTATCCAACAGATCAAATATACCTGAAAAAGTAACTAAAATATTTTAAAAGCTTGCTTTTATATTTTTTCAGCTTAGAAACTAAGTAGCAACTTGCAAAACAAAATGTCGGAGATCTGGCCCCCTGCTTCAACTAGCAACACTGAGTTGAACAAGTCTTTTTAGCGTAATTTTTTTCTGATGAACACGTTTAACTTACATTTTCTTCTTATAACGTGTTGTTTCTGCCTTTCAGTATCCGAACGTACCTGGGATTTCAATCAAGTGGTGTTCTCACTGACTGACATCTAGCAGTTGTTAGTTAGCTGGCCAAAGTATTTGCCTACACGTCGACGGTGAGAACAGCAAGCCCACATTATCCACCCTCTCGTTCTGTTTTGTTGTTTTTTGTACTCATCACGGAAACTGGGTTTGTAAATGGTTCAAGTGATAGAGGCCTCGTTATTAAATAAACACGTAGCAGGCATCACGTCCACTGCAAATATCGCTTTGAAAATTTCCTCTTAATAAAACGTAAGCAAGCAATTACCTTGGGACTTGTTTCAAGCAGGTCTTTCCCGACTTATAACCGATAATAAATAGAGGCACATAGTTAAAGGCAAATTTCAGATGTTGGGAAGTTAACTTACTGTCATCCATCAAGTCTTTTTCTTTCTAATGTAACGACATTTTTGTAAAACGTTGGCAGAATGACCACTTTTCGAGAAACAAATTGTGATCCAACAACTACTTGGATTATCCGATATGACTGGTAGATCAAACATGTTTGCCTTTTCCCAACGGTGCAACTATTTCACACAAAAGTTGTGGTCTTAATAGTGGGCCAACGGTGGTGCTTTTTCAGGTGGATCTACGTCTAAACTCAATTTTTTTCCCCGGGCAATTGTGACATGATCATTAGCTGTTGAAAAACAGCCTCCGACTAAAAAATGCTATCCAAACAACTGCCTCTATCCCCACAAGCGAAATTACCCTCACTTGTCAACCGCACTCACGGCTCGACAATTACCGAACACTTGTAACTTCTCAAATCGGCCGTCTCCCAGTTTGTTGTCATTATACGCTAAGCCGTAAAACCCACCGACCTCTGCCTGAGAGAGAGCACTTCAATAAGCGTTTGCAAGTAAAGTCATTTGTCAGAACAAACAGTTTTTTTGGGAGCCAAGACCAAATAAGAGTGGTAGATAATTTTATAAAAGTTTATTTGCATAAGAGTTTTGGAAGATTTATTATTATAAAGCTTACGAAATAAGAAAACAATGAAGTGGTAAATTCCTGTGTAGGTGAAATTTAATGCATCGAAAACTGATCTCTGAAATTTGTTTGTGACTGAAAAGCGCAAGATATGTTAGAAAAAAACAAGAAACAACTATTTCAATTAAAATACATCTAGCGGAACTGGGCAGTAGTGAATGCTATGGAATGTGTTGTGATTACTTGCGATTTGCAATTTCCTTGGCACAGTTATTGGTACATATGAAGAGGAATAAAGGGCCATTTCGTTCTCTTTGATCAACGAAATTAGAAATCGTCATTTCCAGTCTTTCGATTATGATGGAAAGCACTGCTTTACGTTTTCCATCTAACATCATCAACTGGGTCGGTTTGTGTGGTGGCGGCACCTCTTTTTATGACTGTTGTCATTTCAGTGGCGTGGTACAGCGTAAGAGACGGTGCGGCCTCCACGTTTCGCTTTTCCGGTAATTGTCAAAATGAAAGGAGATCTTGCTACTGCTAATAGTTAAGCGTCCAAGGCGAATCTGGCACAGGATGGATCAGTAGCACGCCACGATCAATCTGTCCAAGAATATCTACAGGTCAACCAATCTTGTAGGGTCAACTGCCACTGACATACACAGACGAATGCAAAAGGATGTGAACAGCTACTGTCCAAGGTAACGATAATTGGTTTACGGTGTATTGCAAAAAAGTAGTGAAACCAAAAAGATATCAGGTGCTGCTGGTTTTATTTATCCTTGACTGAGTTTTTGCTTATGATATTTTAGAAGAAAAATCTTTGAGAAAATCCGGATTTGTAACAATAGCCTACTCGAAGCAGAAGGTATTTTTAAAGTTAAATTTTATTAACAAATACCTTTTAGGGAAAGCTTTCTCGTGCTCAAATAGCAATGTTGCTCCCATTCACTTTCACTGTAAGTGTATGCTAGCCAAAGCAACAGTACGACTTGCTGCAATTTTGTATTACCAAAGGGTGGACCGACCCTTTTCGCTAAAAGTAAGGAAAAGGCACGGCCGGGTCAATCGTTTAGCAAAAGAGATGGTCGCGATGAGTGACATTGAGTTGAGGCAGAGAAAAACAGCAAGCATTGATTCCTTATTTTTGAAGAGCAGCTGCGAATAATACTTCGGGCATTCATTCATTTTCACACCTACTTTTTGTAGTGGCGCTAGGGCCACTACATGACAAAATTCGGCCAAGTCCAAGGGTACTTCCCCGGCGGAAAGTTCCCGATCAGAAAGGGAACGAGATGACGT
>JGI24158J21664_10011284_pt1 | contig 11887 bp, 8 predicted proteins | sample Ectturendosymbi3_FD_21664 | JGI IMG/M metagenome (IMG submission 21664) | reverse complement strand
AGATGTCCTGGGAACAAAATAAACGCTGTTCTAATGTGGTTTGTTTTCTGTGGCATGATTTGTTGTTTGTTTATAGTTGTTCCCAAATAAACTGATGCTGATATTGGTTGATAAAAAAGCATCTGATTTCATGCTGTGCTGAACGTTTGTTTAAAAATTGTTGTTGGCATGTCTGATGCTGATCAGTAGTCATCTTTAGCATAGCCTACAGCTAATCTAGCGCACTTTATTTTAAGCCTACCTGACATGTATTTTACGTTTTAAGGATAGGTTTGCTGAAATTTTAAAATTTATGCTATCACTGAGCGCTCTAACAAAGCCTGTAGTTAACTGCATTGTAAGTTCACTGTGGCGTAATTTTAATGCCTTCGCTTAACTAATAAGATGAGCTGCATTTAATCATAAAAGCTTGTAGAAAAAAATAGTATGTTCTGCAGCTTATTCAACTTTTGTCCACAGTCTGCTCAGTCCTGTTGTCCTGCAGGGCTTTCATGGGCTAACTCTCTAAACAGAGCTCCAAGGCCCCCAAATTGAACAACTATAAATCAGTGGAGTTTTTGTCAATTTTTACAATATCAAGCTCCCCTGCACAAACTCTTAGCTCCCTTGTTGAAGACTTTCTAGCGACGGTTCTGAGTCTGCTGCTTATTCATCTTTTGTCCACAAGAGGCCCAATATTACCCAAATGAAACAAGAGTTTTGAATACTTATGTGCATAGTGGCATGGCCAGGCCAATATTTTAGGTGGGGCAAAATGTTTGATTTTAGGCGAACAACAATATTTTGCTTGAGATACTGCCTCTTAAAGCACAAAATGACTAGATATTCTAAAAATTTAGAGAGGCCATGGCTCCCTGGTCCCCCCTGGCTATGCCTATATACATGTGGTTTATAACGTATATGTAGGCCTAATGTAAATACTTTATGCCAGGGGTGGGGAACCTATTTACTATCATGGGCCGCAAAAACAATTTATTTAATCCAAAAATTCAACCTTTATCTAACAATGGGGATAAGGGATTCTCTTTACATAATATCTAAGTATCTGCTTGTCATGGAGCTTCGTTTTGACGCGATTGTGTATTCTCTACTCGGTGGTGAAGATTCTAATGCGGGCCATATCAAATGTTCACGTGGGCCACATTTGGCCCGAGGGCTGCAGGTTCCCCACCTCTGCTTTATGCAAACACTTGCGTATATAACATTGGGACCATAATTTTTATATAAAAACTTGTTTATTAGAAGTTTCATTTATAGTGAAATAAACATATTAGGACTGGCCAAATTCAGTAAAATAAGCTTTGCATTTAATATTTTCGTCCCTACCCCTGTGCAAGAAATTTATTAAAGGCTATACAAAAAATCACCCCAATGGATGTTTCTGTGTCAGGAACCGTCAATGAAAAAACGTATCTGAAAAAATTTAGGGCTCTTCAGCCTCCTGAGCCTCCCTCTTGGATCTGCCTATGATGTACCACCAGCATAGGTGTTGATTCAGAACGAAGGCTACTGTTTGTACCTCCAGCGTAGGGAGTTGATATGGAAAGCAACTGTTTGTTCCTCCAGCATTGGGAGTTGATTTATAAAGCAACTGTTTGTACCTGCAGTGTAGGGGTGGCTTAGGAATGCAACTGTGCCTCCAGCATAGGGAGTTGATTTACAAAGCAACTTTTTGTACCTTCAGCGTAGGGATGCCTTCAGAAAGCAACTGTTTGTATCTCCAGCATAGGGATGCCTTTAGAAAGTCACTGTTTGTACCTCCAGCGTAGGGGTTCATTTAGAAAGCATCTCTTTATACACTGTTTGTATCTCCAGTGTAGGGATTGCTTTAGAAAGCAACTGTTTGTACCTCCAGCATAGGGAGTTGATTTAGAACAGAGGTTCCCAACCTGGGGTTCATGTACCCTCAAGGGTCCATTTGCCTATCCGGAGGGATACATTTAGGGTTAGCAATAGAAGAGAAAATGCATTTACAGAATATTTATTTCGAAAAATTTATATATATATTACTGAATATTATTTTCAAAAATCATTATGTATAACCGAATAGGTACAACCCTAAGCTGGAGGTACTGACGCTGCTAACCCTTACTCTGGTTAATTGACAAATGCTGAATATGCTGCCTGGGGATCATCCCGTGCATATTTGAAGAGCAGCTGAAGGTCTTTTATCCAACCGTCAATCTTCTTATAAGGTTCCCTAAATGACTCTGTCCCAATTACTGCTCTGAGATAGCATACATTGCCATTGCTGCATCATCACCTTGTGCCACACCTTCCACTGACAGTATGTGGAACCCATTTTTTTCCATAAGCGTGGCAGGAGTGTTGTAGCTAATGTGTAAGTAAGTGTATATGGGTAGACGTAATTTTTGATGTTTTCTAGACTGACTTTTCTGAATGTATGTTCTGCATCAATGTATTTTCTGATGCAGTTTGTTGAATGTATTTTCTGCATCAACTAATACAAAGGCATTCACTGTTTTCATCTTGGAAACTTTTCCTTACAGAGTTTATTGCTGCTTCTATGCCTGATTCTAAGACGGCACAGATTTGTAGTGTTGCCACTGTATGAATGATGTCTTCCTTTTAATAATCCTGTGATTGTTTTACCAAGGAAGTGGCTACAGAACCGCAGATGGATCTTCTTATTTCAAAACTTGTTCCACTGTACTGCCTCGCATGATGCGGTTAGAATAAAGCGGTCAGTTTGTCACTTAAACGGCGTTGAACTGGTAGCATAACGGTTACAGCTCAAGTCTGCCAATGCCAATGGTTGTGGGTTCGCCTCTCATCTTGGCACCTTGCGTTTTCGTAATAGTGACTGCTTGCACGTTCCAATTCGTGGGCTCGGTTTTTCTTTACTTTTTTCAAAACTTTTTAAACTTTTGCTTTAGGGGTTAGTGTTAGCTTAGTGCTAGGTTAGGGCTATGGTTAGGGTTAGGTTTTAGGTACTTACCTTTTGCACTTACTATGTTTCTTCCAAGCCTAATGCATTCTCGTGCGTTACTGTCACGTTGCAGGAGGTGGTCAAATAAGGTTTCAAATTAGAAAATCCATAGGGGGTTTTGGAGCGACTGCCTTTACCAATGATTCGTCATTGGCCTTTCCCAACACCTAACGGCCTAATGCCATTATCTTTTTTCTTTATTGGGACAAGTGTGCATGTGATGACTGATGAGAGTAGATATGTAATGGTGTGGAATAGTGTATGTCGCCAAATATCTGGCAAGGGTAGCTATTTCGTTGGCTAGTTTCTGTGAAGAAGAACCACAAGATTTCGAACACATCATTTTTTTCCAAGTTTTCATGTAAGATCCCGATGAGCTTTTTGCACTAGATGTAATTTCATCTTGAGTTATGTTTCAAAGATCACATCTTCTCTTTGTTTCAGGGATACAAATCATGGCAGATTGTTTTATTTACTGCTTTTGGATGCTTTTCTTGCCGCTTGTTTGTGATTCTCCAATAATGTTGTATTTTCCATCAATACCATTGGCAGTATCCCAAAATTTAAGTGCCTTTTTCACTTGTCCTTGCAGCATTAGTCTAAGGAAAGCTTTCCGGTCTGATTGTTTCTTTGTTTTTAACTGATCTTTGTGAGTCTTGTTTGAATAGCTTCACACACCGAGATAAGTTCTTGTAGCTTTCCATGTTTCCATCATTTCATTCTCTTGTTCAAGTATTTCACATGTTCTCTATTTACTAATTTGCATGGTGACTTTTGGAATGCTAGTGGAAGAAATACTTGTAGCATGTGGATTGCTACTGGCTCCCATTTTTTACTGCAGTTAACACCTTGGCTGCCAGGGAATGATATATTCATACTTTGAAATTGGCCTAAAACCAGCGGTTTTCGGTTGCCTTACCAACTGCATAGCTCCTCAAGTGATTGTGCTAGAGAGCTGTTCAAACCCTCAAAAGACTGGGCAAGTCTTTGAGTCTCCAATGAAAAAATTTTTGGTTTGGGTTTTTTTTTTTTTTTGAGTGACGTCATAAGTGAGGTAGGTTTTTGGCCATTTTGGCCCATGGATGTTATCTGGCCTAGAGCCCAACCACTAGACAGAAGTGTTTCGCTGAAGTTTTCATTAGAAGCTAGGCTAGAATCCAAGTCTGTTGAGCCTTTGATTAACTTTCTAGCATTTCTGGTTCAAAAGTTATGATATAAAATAAACAAATTACTTATCTAATTATGGGATTAATCAATTATTTTATTTACTTAAGATCATAACTTTTGAACCCGAAACCTCAGCAGGTCATCCAAAGTATCAAAAGACTCAGATTTTAATCTAGTTTCCAATAAAAACTTCAGCAAAATACTACTATCTAAGGGCTTCGGCCCAGGGCTAGATGAAGTGGGCCAAAGTGGTCCACTTATGGCGTCACTCACAAAAAATCTGAAACCCAAAACAAAAATTTTCTTTCACTGCAAACTACAAGACTTGCCAAGTCTTTCGAGCATTTGAACAGCTCTCTAGCACTTTTGGTGCCGGATTTATGCCCATGCAAAGACACGTGCGAACCACCTGTTTTTACGCAAACCGCTTTAATTAACCTGGCAATGAAGGTGATAAAACACTTCGGCAATTAGTGTTTTTCCAGCTTTTCCTCTTGGGATTTGCATATGATTTTTTTCCATATGCTCAATTTAGACCTTCTTTGATTTCCATTTTGCCTTAGATCTTGCAACATGCTATAGGATTTTTAAGTGATATCCTGATCCTGGCAACTATGACACAACCATTTCAATGTGTTATTTCTGCAGTAGTCTTCAAGATATGTATATACTTCATATTGTTCATGCGTTATTCTGATGCTTATGTAGTGGTACTATTTTGTGCACCTTCCATCATACTCCAAGGCCTTATGATCATCGGTGTAAATTTCCTTAAACTCCACATTCACTCATCCCAGATGCCCCAACAACCTTTTAAAATTTCAGACACTAAGCTTTAGTTAGTCTACACTAGCCATATCCAACCTGTGGCCCGGGGGCTGCAGTTGAAGGTTTTGTGCAGCCCAGTTTTGGTTTTCGAAGTAGTAAAAGTGTCCCATATGCTGACAAACTGTCCTGATTTTCATTATCATGAATTTGGCCTTTTTTAATGCAAGTGGGTCTTCAGTGCCAGTTCATCACGCCTGTTACTACTGTACTTACCACTGCAGTTACGATTCGAACGCTTTCAGTACATTAACTTTAAAGCTAAATTTAGTTTGTTAAGATCAAAGTAAGCCATTCAATGTGCATCCCTCATCAATATGTCATTCAATGTGCAGCCCTGGTTAAAATATTGACATAATTTTTGGCTCAGAAAGACATTTGGGTTGGACATAGCTGGTCCACAATATACATTTAAGCCTATTATATCCCTGAAACTTACTCAAATAGAATGAGTTTGTGACGTTGGCAGAACAGTGAACCTGGTTGAGTGGCAAGTGTTTATTCCTGCTATGCAAGGGATCGACAATTCAGCTCTCAACATGGGTGCTTTGACTTTGCTAAATGGAGATGCCACTTTTGATATTAGAAGATCAATTTATATGTCTTCACAATTGTTTTTTGGGGAGCACTTTTGGCTTTAGATTAAGGGTTTTGGATTGGGGTTATTGTTTAGGGTTAGGGTTTAGAGCAGCTATGTCCAACCCAAATGGTTTACTGAGCCAAAAAGTTGTCACTATCTTGACTAGGGCCGCACTTTGAATGACATATCATAGAGGGCCCCACGTTGAATGGTTTACTTTCATTTTAGCAAACTAAACGTAACTTAAGCTAATGTACTGAAAGTGTAAACACCCTAACTGCAATGGTAACAGACGTGATAAAGTTGCACTGAGGACCACCTGCATCAAAAATGTCAAGTTCAAGATAACCAAAACAAGGCAGGATGTCAGTATGCAGGATTACTTCTACTACAGTGAAAACTACTACAGTGAAAACTAACTGGACGTAGCTGGTTTAGAGTTATGGATAGGGCTTAGGTTTATAAAAAAATTAATTGCTAGTTTAATCCTTTACTTGGAGAATCAGCTGACATACAAGAATTGGTAAGATATTTCATAAAGGTCAGCAATTTTGTTTTATGCATTTAGTCCTTCCAAAACAAAAACTGAATAATAGAATTGTTTAGACACTGCCAATAAGTAGTCCTTAACCTTTTTTAGCCATAAATTACCAGCAAACACCAAATTAATGTCAATCATTTTTTATTTTGAATCGTTAATACTGCTGACAATGCCAGATTGGATATTTCTGCTACGTGGCTTTGGAACAGTTGTGAAAAAAAATTCTTTGACGTAAGGATTATGCATCCTACTTCACAGTCCTATTCTAAAATGTCCTTTTTATGTATCTACCGACATCATGAAAATGACAAGAAGGATCGATGCATCCAAAGGTGTATTGACATCAAGAAATCATCATTCAATCCCCTTGTTTTCATATCAAGTAGTGGTATGGCCCCAGAATGTGCCAAGGTTAACAAAAACTACCTGAAAATATAGACAAAAATGCAAGTAGCCTTCTCTGTCATAAAACCGCATTAGAACAAAGCACAGGTTTGCACTATTGTGGAGCTCCCTTGTTGCCGTATGAAAGTGTCAAGGCAACAGGAGTGATGTTAACCTCCAAGATCTCATGGACATTGGCTTATGTCTAATTCCTCGGCCCGTAATTATTCAAAACAAAATTGTGGAGAAATATGCTAGCATAATATTTCATGCAGGTATGTGTAGAGTGGATGTAGGTCAAAGCATGTGAATGATTTATTTTTATTTTCAGACGTATTCACTTAGCTCACTCAATAACCATACTACACTTGATCTTAGTACATACTTCCCTACTCTGTTCATCATGTACTATTTGCTTATTGTGAATAATTTCTTATTTGTTAAACCTTTTATAATCTGTTGCAATATTTAAAATCTCTCACTGGCTGATGTGACTTCTACCCACATTTCTTCAATCTTATATTGTTAAAGTGTCATGCTTCTATCTTTTCATATGGCTACTCAACATTGGTTGATTTGCTGGTGTGTCACACGTACCAATTTTGTACATACTTCCCTGTTGCAGTTAGACCCACTAGTTTGTAGTTGCCAACAGATTGTCTGCCCAAATCACGATGCTGGTATTACTTATGAATATATGCTTACTATATTGCAGAGATAGCTTGGAATGTTTAGCTATATACTCAACCAGACAAGCGTTCAATTCTAACTTTTGTTTTTTCTGTTTCAGCAAGAATCAGTTTTAATTTTTACTTGATTCTTGCTGAACTTTGATATTTCAATTTTTACCTTTTTACATTGCAGAGGCTTTCATTAAAAAAAAAATTTGCAACAGTTGATGAGACTACACCTTGATGAAGATTTAAAACATGACACTTAGAACTTTATTAATCTTATTCATCATTCCCTCTAAGGTTTTGTTACAAGGATCAACATGGGAGGTTTCTGTTTAAGCAAGCAGTTTTTTGAGATTTTATCTTCGTACACCTAACGAATTCAGTGCAATCTGCTTAGTATGACCAGCCACTTTTTATGACTGATTTGGTGCAGTCCAGATTTATTCAATATAAATTTATCTGTTTGATATGACCAGACTTCTACCATGACTACTTTTCCATCTATTTGCTGGACAAATTTGTGATGTTTTGCATGTTTTGCAAAAAGCCCTTTTTCAGTGAAACATTAGTTGGTATTATGTATCATAAATTATCTAAATGCGGATAACCAAGTGAGATTTTGAGTTGGTTATGTTTTCTGTCATTTTGTGACTGTGTCGATGCAGGTCTAGTTATAGTGGCTTAAGTTATGGTGACCATGCATGTCTTAACAACTAACATAACTTGGTCCCAAGGTGGTTATATCAAGAAGGTTCGTAGCTACTGTTTTACATTTTCAGATTTTTAGTTTTTTTAGGCTTGTAAACACACTGCTGGTATGTTGTGTTGAACTTTTATAATATTGTGTTACTAGTGTCAGTTTTGTACACAACATGAGAACTATTCTTTGTATCATCATTGGAGCACTTGTACTAAGTGCGTTGCAAGGTATTTATATTATGTTTTGTTATTCGTGTTACAAAACACAAGTGGAATTAACGTTTTGCTACAACTTAATGTTAACAGATCATAGTAATAAAAATGAAAAAGCAGCAGATACTAGTTTTAGTCACAGTATTATAATTTTTTTGCGCTGTGACTGGGTCGTTTTTAGTACATAGAGGGCATTCAAAGGGCACTCTTTAAAACAGTCCAGATGTTAGAGGAGATTCTAACATATACACACTGTTAGAACCATGGAGGCGAAGTAGAAACTGAAGCGTGATTACCTTGTCAACTCTTTTAGACCATTAGTGTTACTGGGTTACCCTGATGTTTCATTGCTGTGCAGTTAAAAAGGTGAATATTTTAGGAATGTTTTAGCTGTGAACTCATCAACAACTGTCTCCAGTGGCCATGCAGTGACATTTTACCAAAATATTTTTACCCTGTTGTTTACTACAGGAGGAAATATGTCAAAATGTTGGTGTTAATACATTCGCTGCTGGTGTACAAGATACTCGTACTTTGAAATCACACATTGAGCCGCTATTTTCCAGTCACTTTGCTACACTGTAACTTGCTAGTCAATTGTGCTAGAGAGCTGTTAAAACCCTTAAAAGACTCTGCTAGTCTTTAAGTCTGCAATGAAAAAAAGAATTTTGGTTTTGGGTTTCGGGTATTTTATCAGTGACAGCATAAGTAGGGTAGGTTTAGACCTTTTTGGCCAAGGTTATTGGGCCCTGGGCCCCATATGTGAGAGGGAAGTATTTCACTCATGTTTTTAGCGGAAACTAGGTTAAAATCTGAGTCTGATGGGCTTTCTAGAATTTCTGGTTCAATGTTGTTTAAGCTATATCAGTGCTCTTCAACCTTCTTGTCATCGTGGAATCTCTGATATACTTTCACGTTTGTCATGGAACCCTCATTAACAAAAATTAAAAAAACATGAATTACAGTTGTCCTCACTAAATAAGGCCAAAATTGTCCGGTGTGGAATTACTACATTTATTCCTGTAATAAAAAGCCTGCTTTATAAACCTAAAACCCCACGTAAAAAGCCTAATTTTTAAACACATTTGCTTAAATTTGGGTGAAAAAGCATTGCAATTCACACCTCTTTGTCTTGATTTCTTTTCGACAGTTTCACATTTTGTTATGCTCCTGGCCTGGTTCTTAATTTGACTATTTTGTCACAGATCGTTTATTTGTGTAATAATCAATAGGCAAGACAGTTGGTGCTCTGTAGAATTTACTGTATTTGCGAAATGGCAAAGAGGCGTGCAGGTGAAATGAAAATTGTTTTGCCATATTAAACAAAAAAATTGCTCATTACCTGTTAACTGTTGTGTGCAGTGTTAACAGATTTACCAACTTTTAGCGATAGTACAGTCGGCACATACTCATTTATGTGCATGAGAGTGGTGAAATTTTGTCCCCCGCTTAACACTTTGAGAACTAGCATACGATATATTCGTATTTTGATTTCGACCTAAAAAACAGCAGTTTTCGGTTGCTTTACCGACGCCCTAGCTCCTCCGTTGATTGCACTAGAGAGCTGTTCAAGGGTTCAAACGGATCGGCCAGTCTAGTAAATTGCACTCGAAAAATTTTTTGGTTGGGAGATGCGGATTTTTTGTGACTGACGTCATAAGTGAAGTAGTTTTGGGGTCCTTTTGGCTCATGTTGCCTGGCCTAGGGCTCAACCGCTAGGCCAAAATGTTTCGCTGAAGTTTTCATTGGAAACTAGGCTCGATTCGAGTCTTTTGAGCCTTTGTGATCGACTTTCTAGCATTTCTGGTTCAAAAGTTATGATCTAAAATAAACAAATTAATTAATTAGCTAATTAGTCAAATATTCTTACTAACTTACGTCACAACTTTTGAACCCAAAACCTCAGAAGGTCATCCAAAGTATCAAAAGACTCGGGTTGTAGCCTAGTTTCCAATAAAAACTTCAGCGAAATAATACCACCTAGCGCTTGGCGCCCAGGGCCAGGCAAAGTGGGCCAAGGTGGCCTAAAAGTCCTCCACTTATGACGTCCCTCACAAAAAACCCGCACTCCCAAGCAAAAAATTTTTTTTCGAGTGCAGACTGGAAGACTTGCTGCATCTTTTAAGACTTTTACCGGGTCTGTAGAGCATACTGGACTGGAGAAATTTCCGCGCAAAGCCACGTGCAGTTAGGTGCTTTTTTTCCGAAAATCCCCGAAAGCAGCTGGATGCCAAAGAGTTAATAAGCCCAACATCATCTGGTCCCGAGGTGGTCTTAATAAACGGAGACTACTACACTTGTAAAAGCAAATATTTTGTTATTACACACTTAACGTATAACAGTCATAAAATGCATGACAATCTGAAGATAATACTTGTAAATTTTAGCTGCATAAACTTTAGTTTTAAAAAAGTTATGGTGCCTCACACAACAACTGCTCAACCCTGCTGCATAGGATCAAGTTTAGTAGCCTACATGCGTCTGTAGTTACAAAACAAAAGTACCTAACTCTGAAGCTTTTCGTCGGAATTACTTCAAATTTTCAGAGATGATGAGAATAGGTACAAATGTTATATGTGGTAGTTTTCTGTGCACCAATACAACTAAAAAAAAGTTATCCTTATACACGCAACAACTGTCAAGACCTAAGTGTTTTGCGAAAAGTGTTCTAGCCTAGGCCTAAACTGTTGTGGGCTACCAAACTGCATAACTACAAAGGTTCTTACTGATATTACTTCAAATTTTCAGGGATTATGCGGGTAGGTATGGAGAACATTGTTGTAAATTTTCATTGCAACTGAATGAGTACAAAAAATGTTATTGTGTGTTACCAAACAACTGTTCGCTCCTAACTCTTTTGAAAAAGTCTTGTAGCCTAGGCCTAGCAAGATGGTTTGCTACCAAACTTCATTACTCAAAAAGTTTTGGTCAATTTGTATGAAATTTTCAGGATGAGAGTGTCTTGATATGAAGAACATTTGTGGAAAATTTCGTTGCAAACAAACAAGTACGCAAAAAGTTATCGCTTTGGTGTTTATATACATCAATCCACACCTGGCGTATTTGATTAAATGACGCACATATGCGTCATTCCGCACCCTGTGCATTTGATCATATGACGCATATATGTGTCAATCAGCGCCGAAGGTGTTAATTACACAACAATGAACAGCAAGTGACACAACACCTATAAATATTTTTTCTGCTATTAACTGCACTCAACTTCCTGTATAACTAACTGGCCTACTTGGACTTGGAGTCTGAATGTGGCATGGTGATCTAAAAAATTTCATAATGATGCATCAACACACTGAAGCAAGAAATCATTTCCCCTAAAAAGCAAGGAATCCTCAATGAACCCTTAAAACTCATGGAACCCCAGTATATGTTTTGCGGAACAATACGGTTCCATGGAACCCCTGTTGAAGAACACTGAGCTTTATACAAAGTATATTCAAGTTTTGCAACTGCTTCCTTGCTGATTTGCTCAATGCTAGTTGCAGTTGATACACTGCAGTTGTAAACTGTAAAGATTTTACCATTTTTAATGATTCAGAATGCTTGCAAGTGTAGGGTTCTGGTTGTTGTGGAACCGAATGTGAGGTGTCATCAGTTGATTATGATTCCACAAAGATTGCTACTAGTTGAGGGGTCAACCTAAATGTTGCAGGAACACAGGTCAGTCTGCCAACTAAGCAACCTGGTGTCTGAAGTTACCATGGCAATGCAAGGTAAAATGAAGGCTGACTATTTATAAGACACAAGGCTGTAGTGAACGTGAAGCTACGTTGTTTTCAAAGTACTCGAAAGCTTCAAAGCTGGTTCTCTGTTAAAGACCGGCAAGCTTTACT
>JGI24158J21664_10011283_pt1 | contig 11888 bp, 4 predicted proteins | sample Ectturendosymbi3_FD_21664 | JGI IMG/M metagenome (IMG submission 21664) | reverse complement strand
TGCATTTCTAATAATACTAAAATGTTACCATTACATATGTTTTCCTATCGAGTAAAGTTGCGACTGCTTGCTGGGTATTAACTTTTTGTGATACATACGCTATGTGATTTGTAAGGTGTTTGTGAGCGTTGACCTTAAACTGAGCACACTTTTGGCTTCTGTGCTTTGTTTTTATTTTGTTTTGAACTCATGTTTTGTGCTTCACCTGTACTGTTGAATTTGACAGTCATCAAATGTAGGCTGGGCTTGAAGTGACTGCTTTGGCCGTCTTTCGCCCAACCTGTGCTGTTTGTTTTAAGCTTTGTTGATTGAAATGTGTTCTATTGCTGAGTACTTACAGCGTAAACATGACTTGACTGACTTGACATTAGATTTTGCACCCAGTGTTTAAGCACTGTAGTTATCTTTTAGCGCACATATGTGCACTGTTAATTAGCATAGTTTTTATGTTCCAGATATTCTGCGTCCTGTGTCTTCTACCCGGAGAGACTGAAATGAGGAAGTAAAGCTCAAGCCTGCGCATCACCGCACTTCTGTCTAATGCTGCTGTTACTGTCGTGTGGATGAGTTTTATTTCGACCTTGCAAACACGCCTCGCGACTCCAAGCAGTGCCAAAAGGCAGCACTGAAAAACGAACACGAACACCGCCACGTGTTTGACAACCAAAGGTCTCCACTCATGACTCATCCACTCCTTCAGTTCAAGATCAACCACTGTGAACTCCAACTGCAACATTGCAACAATGGAAAGTCCCCGCTAGGTCAGCATGAAATGAATTAATATTTATAGTGACGACGTTTGGTTACAGGTAATTCTAGATATATTGCTGGCATTAAAGACATTTTCTCCCATAAAGCTTGAAAACGCAACCGAATTCTTTTAAGCAATTAGCCCAATTTCCACCGTACCTGGGACGTTTCCGCGGTATGAGTTGTACGCGATGGTTTTCTTACTTTCCATGTCCCTGGGCAGTTTGAACTTAGGGTGGAGTTTCCACAGAGACACTCCTTTGCTTTCCCTTTATTAAGTAGACAATGGTTTTTCATAGCTGAAACTTCCTCGCAGGATGAAATCCGTTTGCTCTCCACCTTTACGGCTTGCGTTTTTGTAGGCTCAACGTCCTGGTATGTTGCTTGTCAATACACGGTCGTGTTGGGGACCAGAAAGTTCAGGTTAATTTCGATTGACGCTTGACAACGCAAGTAATTTTGTGTCATTGATAATTGTATAATAAAAAGGTTTTAAATTCATTTCGCGTTCTCCAGGCGATGAACACTTAATTGTGTCAGTTTGCTTAGGGTCAAAATACAATTTTGCGCACAGACAGTGCCCTGGTCTGTGCATGCTTTTCGCTTTTACAATCAGTGTGTCTACGGTGAATTTTTAAAGTTAATGTTTTATTAGAAGATCTCCACTTTTAATGATGAATTTGCTGGTTACATTGCGGTGATCGTCGACGGTTTCGTCGTTAGAAATACAGTACAGTATATGAAATGAAAATTCAGTCCACTATCGTTGATTTTGACCTCAGCTGCTTGCAGTTGCTTTTTTTTGTAGTAGGATCACTATTATTGCTTTCTAACAACACCTATTCATCTTAACCATCTAGTTACAACCTGAGTTATGAAAAGTATCTCGCATATTAGTCTATCTCATTGCTAGGAAATGCGCACAATGTCAGTACGCGAAATTAAGCTTTGCGTTTTGTGGTTATTAGTTTAAAATATTTGAGTGGCATATCTGCTTTTACAATGACTTTGGAAAAGTTTGTCAACATCGCTATGTGAAAAATATCGTAGTAATATTGCAATAAATTGTTATACAGAACCATGTGTGAATTAAAATTTTGCAGCGCTTCACTGAATTATCTATGATTAGTAAGTGAAATAATAAAAAAAGCACATACATTACATATGGCTTTGGAATTCATAAGCTATTCACGATATATTTGAAATGTATTGACGCTAGTGTCATAATATGATAGCATGCGTTTATTAACTGTGAAATCATAGAGCGAACTTTTTGCTGCGTAACACTCAAATATATAAGATTTTACTGTTAGTTGGTCATTGCGAAGCTTGCAACCCCAAGGTTGATGCGTTAAAGCAGCGTTATCTGTCTGTGAATATCATCGGAAGTAAGTAGGTTAGATTGCGTAGCTACCGTTGTCATGTTGGCTGCGCTGAGTCATATTGATACTTCCTCGTTATTGTCTGTCAGCGCGATTGTTAAGACAGTGTATGCGCTGTTGCTTGGTTTCTCGCAGAAGACCTATTGCTCTAGCTTCTATTGATTATAGGAAAATAAATAAAGTATTTAAAATAGGTAAAGTAGGAGCCCATTAAGAACTCAGAAATAACTTATACTTTCTCCAGCGCGAATAGCTTATAAATCTGCTGTAATCATTAAGTTCAGCAGAGATTGTAAGTATTTTGTGGTTGTGCGAAAGTAATTTCTGCTAATCATTGAGCTAAGTTTTTGTGAAAGAGGTAAAGTAAGTGGTGTGCTGTTATTTGCAGGCTTGCGAACGGATGAATCTGTGCGTAAATTGTAACAGATTAGATATTGAATTAATAGCCTAGAAAAAAATGAGGATTAACTTACTTTGAGAAGACTTCATTGTTTTCTATTTTTCTTGAATTGTTATCCCGAGTTTATTTTTTCTACTTCAATGTAGTTGCTCATCCAGTACTGAGAATTGCTGTTAAAAAAATGTTGTTATATAATGACCATTTTCGTAACAGTATTGATATTGGACTGTAATTGATTTTGTATCTCAAGTATGGATGATTTAATCTGTTCTGAGGAAAAAAGGAATAGATTCATTTGGTAATTTACAAAGTATTAAGAATGTATTTTATATCCCTGGTACGTACTTGTTTTGTATTGTGTGATTCCCAGAAGTCTGTTGCAGGATAAAAGTCTTGTCAATTAGTGAAGATATGCCTAAATAAAGAATGAAAAATTAAAATTGAATATGCTTATCGTTCAAAATAAATTTGAGGATTTTGAGAAATACAGTTTTAGATTTGTGGCACCTTCTAGGTGTGATATGTTGATAACTCTGCCATGACGCATAGCTCGCTGGAGCAAACAAGTGCTTCCAGGTCAATCGCAGCAGAAGTTGGCAATGCCATTAAACTGGGTCATGGATCCAAAGTACTTTAATATCACGGGCAAGCTGTTGTCATGCGTAGAGCTTAAGCTCAGACAAACATGCTTATGATTTGAAGCTGTACCACGGGTGTCTATGGGTCATTTTAAAAGTTTGCCTGAAATTTAGTTAGTGAAAATTTAGAGAAAAATGCTTGCTCGTGGCTCAGTTTACTTTGTATTGTCCACAAGCAAATTATTTTCAGTGACCGCGCGACACGACACAGTACGATCTCGCTATTTCAGCTCCTCGCATTTCCACCTTCGGCTACATGCATGCCTTTAACAGATCGGAGCAAGGCAAAGATGGTAGAAAGACCGACTGGGTTGAACACATTAGGTCACACTCAAAATAAGATGGCGTTTGGTTTATATTGTTTTGGAAACCAAGCAAGAGGTTGGCTGAGGATCACAGTATCTCTGAATTGAACGCTTTTGGTCGGAGGAGATTGCTGCAGCCCTCAGATGCCCAATAATAACTGTAAATTTATTTTTAAATTGACCTGCTGTTGCTGTGTATCAGGTCTCGCCGTGCTTAGGTTTAAACAAACACTTGCCATATTTTCTGTCAAGCATCTGGCAACCCTGTTGCCAACCACCGTCTCCAGAAAGCATGCATATCCTGACGATCTAGCAGTCATGCATGCTGATGGAGATTGGCAGGCAGTGGAAGGGGTGCTGAGCAAGGACATGGCAACACTAGGTGAATACCTCCAGACTTGGCAGCTGAAGCTCAGCGCTACAAAAACGGTGTTGGCAGCCTGCCACCTTAACAACAAGGAAGCTAAACGTGGGATGAAAGTCAACTTCAAGAACGAAACCCTGCTCTTCTGCCCCGAGTCCAAATACCTCGGAGTAAATTTGGACAGGTCGCTCACGTATCGCCGACACCTTGAGTCACTTCGCAAGAAGCTGACATCTGGCGCCGCGCTCCTGAGACGGCTTGCTGACTCCGGTTAGGGTGCTGGACCACAACTGTGCGAACAGCCACCCTAGTCCTGGTGCATTCAACCGCAGGGTACTGCGCTCCTGTCTGGTGTCGACACCCGCCTTGTCGACCCTGCCATCAACGGCGCCTTGCGAAATGTGACTGGATGCCTGCGTCCTACACCAGGAGACAACCTTCCCATACTCGCAGGCATCCAACCTGCTGAGCTTCGTCGCGATGGACCCACATGTCTCTTGCACACCGTGCCATGGAGCCTGGACACCTACTCGACTCAGCGCTTACCCGTCCATCGAATGCTGATGCACGGCGCCTTGAATCGAGACACCCTTTTGTAACTGCCACACAACAACTCACCAGTTCATCTGACAACAACAACATACGTGCGGTGGCACTGAGCGGATCACCAATGGAATGTGGAATGGGCGGACAACCCCACAAGACTCCGCACTTAATCACCGACACCCATCCCCCGGAGCGACCCTCGCAAGAAGAGCGTGAGTCCGACTTAACCGCCTCCGCATCGATGTCGAACGTTTCCGCTCCTGCTTGTACAAATGGGGTATGGTCTCCTCTGCGGCCTGTGAGTGTGGCGCAGAAGAACAAACCGTAGACCATGTTATCTTCCAATGTCCAATCCATCGACCTCCCCATGGACTGCACGGCCTGACGGTTCTGGACGATGAGACAATCGAACGGCTGCTCAACACCTGCCGATCTCTAAGCCTACGGTCAAGCAGTGGTGAGAGGAACTGGCTCAAAAGAAGAAGCGATAAACAACGATAATAGCAAATACTACGCATAAATGAAAAAGGCGCGTTTGACAAACAGCAACGGGACCAAAGAGTTCGACATTTATAGCAGTGTCAATAAATTTTTTAAAGTAGTCATTTAAAATCAAACAGCCAAAACAGATACCGGTAGAAACTACCACAGCGTGAACCTAATTGAAATATTTAATCAAAGAGAAAATTCCATGTTACAAGCGCGGAAAGTGATCGATGATTTTATTATTTAAAAGGACTGCTTAACTTTATGATTTAACGTTAGGCTGTTTTGCTAAATTAAACCCAGAAGCGCAAATCATTTAAACCATTTGATTGATCTAACAAACAGTTATGCTACGATTTTCCTAAGTATAATAGCAGTTAAACGTCCATTACAAGATCACATAGGCTACTCGTGGACAAAAACGACGATAAAAATGCCACGCAAATAAGAAAATATTTTTCTGTGTAACTAACTCGAACAGGGTTTTCTTTAAGGTGTTTTAGGGGCCCGATTCAGGTCCCTAGAATTTCAAATCGGGTCTCTAGAATCAGAGAAAAAGATCATCGGGTTCCTAGAATCAGGGAAAATCGGGTCCCTAGAATCAGAGAAATTGGGTCCCTACAGGTCCATACCGGGTACCTAACATTTTCCTTAAATAAAACCCTGAACTCGAACATAAGTAATAAGTCTTACCTCTCTATGTAATATCGTTGAAAAACAGGGAAACTTTTGTAGACAAACACACAATGTTGATTTTCACAATGTGTATGAACTTTGCGCCATCTTGAGATAAAGGTTTCTCAACACTGGTGTAAAAAGATTGCTCATTGGCTGAAATACCTGTGATATCATGAAAGATACAGTGCTATTGGTTAAATAAGTGGATTTCTCATTGGCGGAAAGTGTTGAGTTTTCATTGGCCAACTGTGATGCAAGATACACTGGATATTACAGGCGCGGACTACGAACACAATTTTACCTGGTTATATACCTTGGAAACCGACTTTTCTATTCTTGTACAGTGGAAGGATAGCCTACAACACAGGTTTACAACATAATGTTTCTGAATCATTCCTTATTACACTATACCTAAAATGCCTAAACTCGACGTGGATTCAGCAACGTTACCTACACAACTACCAACTCACCAAGGCAAAGGCTGACAACGAAGCCACCAACAATGCACTTCTCAATGATAGGCTTAGATAACAGGAAGCTATGGGGCGTGGAAAGATCGGTTTCTTGACGTATTAGATGAATGTGAACGTTGAAAGGGGATATGTGTGAAATCAAGTGTGGGTGAGTTCAGTTCTGGTGTGTCTATATGCCCTAACAAAGGTCCTCAGACAGTTTTGGGGACCCATTTCAACCAGGGTCGCCCGGTCGGGGGTACAGGGACCTTTCTGAAAGAAGATACTTCTTCGAATCGGGCTTTTCAACTTTAGTCAAGAGCCTCGATCTACTCTATATTTTCTGGATTTTGATAATTGATCGTTTCCTATAAAATGTTTCGTAGAAAAAGGTTGTTCTCTTAGTTTCGAGTCGGTAAAATGAAATTCCACCACTGTTGGCTGCCGCCCCTGGAAAAATCCACTTTTGTCGCATCCTGGAAAAAAATCCTTCCAACGCCTATGGCCATGCAATATCTCGGGCACCAGCGTATGTGACTGCAGTCTAGAGAGACTCTGTACAGTTGCAGTTACCGGTTTTCAAAGTGACGCAAAACTGATTTCGAAGATCTTTAATGAAGTCTGTTGTTGAATGTTTTCGCTGCAATTACTGCAATGCGGACAGGACTTCCTTTGAATAAAATGCTTCTTTCTGCGAATAATTTATGTTCGAACGTTTTTACACAGGAAGCGCAGATGAAATAAAAAGTAACCAGCAGAATCCAGATCTGTTTCTGCATAGCTGTCTTCAATTCGCTGTTATTGACTTGGGTTAAATAACTGATGGATCCGTTATAGCAGACAGGCTCAAATGAAACCGGCATTCAAGCTGAAGGAATGTTTACCAACCACCTTTGTCTGCGATCGTCTAACCGTTATTCCAAAGGAAGTTTCAAAACGTGAAGTCTCAAACTAAAATGCAAACTGCTCGAATGTCCTGTTTGGAATTGAACAGAGGCACGTTTATTTTGAATCTAATTCTCAAAAAACTGTTTATTATACGTAAAAAAATATTGAAACTATTGCGTTTTGAAACTAGATTGAAATAAACGTCTGACTGCAGAAATTCATTTTGCTTCTTTATTCCATTCTGGTACAGTCACCTGGGTTTACAGTAAAATAAATGATACATTGCATTTGCTACATCAATCAAAGTTTGCTTACGATATTTTCGCTATCCCTCAGCACTAGATTACGTTTATTTGCTAATTTACTTTTTGGTGACATGCAATTTATTTCTCGTACTGTATTTATTTCTTTTTTCTTTTTGTTGCATTTCTGTTATTTTGTGGTTGGAGTTACAAAAGTGCATGAATAAGCCTACCTACGTAATTTATCACTATTCGCCATATCCGCTTGAAGTTCAGCTACCACGCAAAGTGATCTTTATCTTTCTATCCTTTCGCCAATGATATCATTTACGCTGACTTTTATTGTAACCTTTAGATAAGAAAGCATGAAATATTTCTGATGACGCAAGCAGCCACGTCATGACACTCACAAGCAGCTTGCTGCCGTCTTTGCATCACTCAGTGCCCCAAGCTATGACCAGTTTCAAGGCCTGCTGACTTGGCGCGCACATCACAGCAAGACATCAAGCGAAACGAAGTAGCTGGTTTGGCCTAAACACAGTAGTGCAGTAAGCGAGGCTCTGCCGTCGAAACCCTCTGAGTTTGAATCGTGATTGAAGTCAGTCATAGCAAAATGCTGTGGCCCGTGTTCGATTAAACATGGCTGTCTGTCCAGAATTTCAGTACTAGATGATGTTAGTTGAACGAGCTGTTATTTCGTTTTATAACGTTTGCGGCATCATTTTCATCCATTATATTGTTCGTAGAATTTTCGACGTTTACAGCAGAAATAAGTTCTTACTTGATATAAAGTCAAACAGGCATATATCGCAATCTAATTGCAAACACAGCTTAAATATAATTGATGATGACCCAGCTTGCTATGAGCTTTGACTCGCATGTAACTATTTGAACAGATGAACCTTATTTTACGTATAAATGAAATGAATATTTGAAGTATTGGGTTAGTGCAGAGCAATACATAGAAGACGTGTAAAGTAGTGCGAGTACGTAGAAATTTTGTTAATTCGTAGTTCTGACCTTGTTATCCTTTTCAGTGTTTTTTTCTGATGCTTGAGACGACCATGAGACTAAGTTTGTTGTGAAGTAGTCGTATTATTGCTGTTAATATTACTGTGTTGTGGTTGATTCAATACGTTTCAAGGCCGAAATGTGAAAAGACGATTATGAAAACAATTGTTGCTTGGCGCAGACATAGAAAAACCTCAAACTTACAATTGCTTTCAGTGAAAGGTAAGTCAGGAATACATCTAGTTATTGCGAAAAAGCTGGATAAGCATACAGACGCTGTTTTGAAATTAAGTAAAGTTTAAGAAAAAATATATTATTTAAAGAAAGAATATATATTTATAAAGAAAGAAAGAAATATTATTCATTTAAGAAAGAATATATTATTCATCGAAGCATGCGACCTGTATTAACTATTCATCATCTACTGTACTAAGTGTTAGGTTAGCTTGGTCAGTGAATCGGGTTAAAGTGACTTTGATGTTTGCAATGAGTTTGACTTGATCCACATACTCGTGTCATGGAATTTGCTTTACATGTCAAAGTCCGTAACTAGTTCGCATCTTCCCAACACGGTATGCAAGCTTCCTTGAAGGTCACTTTGCTCGTAAACTACTGCAGGGCTGCAACGTGGGAACCTGTAATCGAAATTTGTTTTGGCGTTAAGTCTGGCACGTCATGGTCAGCATTTTCGACGTCACTTCCTGTAGAGGTAACTTAAGGTTTCGTCCAATGAGATTGGACGGTTTTAGTTTCAAACACAGCAAAGAAAGGATCAGAGAGGCAACAAACAGTGTGTAGTAATCTGCGCCAACTAACATAGAGCAGCACTCTATTTACTTTCTCTTCGGGTTACGTGATCAAATATTTGTATACGGTAAGAGCTTGTTTGCATTGCAGAATAATTGTCGTATAGAACAACATCAGCGAAAGTTTAGTCTGTTAACTTTCAAACTGCAGTCCGGTTTACAAAGTCGTCACCTGATAGTTTTCTCGTTATTTACGAAGTTATGTCACAAGTTGAAGGTTGTCCCTTGGGAATGTCGTTCTTGATTTATGCGAGCTCGTTTGCTGACATAAAGCGGTTGATGCAGTCTTGCTAACTTATTACCCTGACACAAACAGAATAAAACTTCACCTAATGCTAAATTACATTCTATTCTATGGCTGATCAAACCTGTGATCTCAATATAAAAAGACCATCAGATGATGTCCCAGAAGATTTTGCATTGAGTTCTTCGTCTTTGGCATAGACTTTCTTACGCATGAACTTTCTTATGCTTCAAATTCATGGAATAATTTTTATGAAGTACGCTTGATTGATTTGATTAACGTTTCTTAAAAGTTTTTTATGTAACTTTCTTGATTCTTCTTAAAACAATCATACCAACCAAAGCAGAGTTTTTTATAGGAGTTACTTTAAACTGAGAGTATCTGAAGTGATGACTAATGTATAATCAACGAAAGGTTTAGAATAGATCAAATGGTGAGTGCAAAAGTAAAGACTGTTTTGAATGAAGACCTTCGTCAAAGACATTATGTTAGAGATAATATTGATTTGCAATGCCTAAAAGCCACTTGAAATTGCAACTACACATATATGTGCGACAAACGTTTGAATTTTTAGAAAATTAGCAGAAAACGTTAACAATGAAGTTACGCTTGGATTAAAGTTTTAAGCTTTCTTGTGTATTTCACGAAATGAAACACTTTGATTTTGAACAAAGTAAAGTACATCTTACGCTATTTCTGGTTTATCAAATCTTTTCTGGAGGCGTTGATATGTTGTAGCTTTCAAAGATGGGGTTAACCTTAGGCCTGGGGCAATGATGTTGCATTAGCAAAACAAGAACACACATTTTGAAGAAACTGATGAACTTTTGACGCACCGCTAATGATAGAGTGCAGATGAAGTCTTAGAAGAAGTAACACAGCATTTTATGGTTTGTATCAATACTGGCTGCTACATCACGATTTGAGATGACCGAAACATGAAACCAAAATTTTCAATACACGTTGATCTTCCAACTCTTGACCAGGGCGTCGCTCACCGAGGGCAATAACTCACCACAACGGTTCTCGCCATGAGGAATGTCCCATGTCTGCATTTCTCACAAAGCACTGACTGTGAACATTGGAGGAAGTATCGGCAGCGAGCAAACGACCCGTTAACAAGCAACCGCTCGTGACAAAGCGCTAGCAGCAGGACAAAAGGGTCAAGCGACAGTTTGACGTCATAACGGTTCGTCGGCATTTGGCAAAAATTGGCAGTTTATTTGTTTTTACAACTCTTTTATGAAAAATAGGTATCATTACATCGACTGTCCCGGTAGTTACGTTACTGCACTGACGCCTTGAAAGCAGGGACGCGGGAGAGCGTGTGCATGACAGGGGCACTGCCCCCCCTGTCCTTTCATAAGGGGTCGACGGGGTCGGAGGTTCTTTTTTATAAAATATCATAGGTAATTTCATGGCTTATCAAAATCGAATTGAACAAATTTGTTGCAGATATTCGCGCACCAGAAACTTAAGAATGTTTTTCTATAATTTTTGGTATTGTTTTTGAGGTCTGCATTATTGCTGAACAGAAATAGCATAATTGGTAACATTATTTTTTGTTTTTTACAAGTTTCTATTGCCCTCAACCCTTTTACTGCTTCCCCCTTCCCTACCGTTTTCCGGCGTCCCTGCTTGGAAACGTTGCTGGCGATGCTCCTCATTTCAAATAATAATCATCCTGCTAGAATTCAGTGGTATCGTGTCTGTTTCTCTGTCCAAATGTCGGGCAACCGATCCACGACCAATGAGTGAAGCTTCGTGACATAACACTCCCCGGTGTCAAGCGAAATTTCTAACCTCCGCGAAATCTGACCTCTGCGAATTATTTGACCTATATCGTATGTCATTTCTTTTGCATCTCAGAGTAAAGTAACAAACTTAGGCGATTAGGATACTTTTTGATGTATGTTGCGTAAATAAAAACTTTAGGTTAGACGTCAGATAGTCCACAATAAGGGATGGTTTGGGAATAACTAACCATTAAAAAATATTTGACTTAGTCTTAGACCTCAATTATTTTACTTTTTATAACTCTAACCCAAATCCTAACCCTAACGTAAACGCTAAACCCTAACCTCTAATCATTAGTTCTCAGCACATTTGATATCTCAGTGAACAGCCACCGCTTGCGAAATGCACGGCCTGGAATATTACTCTGCGCATGCGCAGATGGCGTGAAGTCATCAATTTCGCAAGTCAGAAAAAATGGTCTCGAACCACAGAATTTTTCGTAAAATAGAAAGAGGATCTCTCTTTTACCTTCACGAAAAGTATTCTAGCACATTGATAAACGGAACAGGGCAACTATTACTTGAGATTTGCATACCGGCCCTACCAGCTCCCATTACCACTTTTTGAAATGATTGCAAAAAAGCATTGTTCTACAGCTGTTCTTATAGAAGTACGCGACAAATAATAATCTTAAGCTGTCGTTGCTAGTTGAAACGTAGAAATAGAAGCGTATTTGGCGTTGCATCATGGATATCTAGAAACTCCGCAGGGATATCTAACGTTTCTAGATATCCTTGCATTGCATCCACCAATAACTTCTTAAAAAACTGAAAATTCTTTTTGGATATAAACAAAAACTCAATATGGCGTGAAGTAGGAGATTCATCCCAAAGCTTTTCGTCTGACACTCTTCAGGGGATATCGTCAGAATGAAGTGGAGATACTACCGAACTGGTTTA
>JGI24158J21664_10011280_pt1 | contig 11889 bp, 8 predicted proteins | sample Ectturendosymbi3_FD_21664 | JGI IMG/M metagenome (IMG submission 21664) | reverse complement strand
CCCGGCGTTTTTTTCTGTTTTAGCGAATACATTTAGCGCAATTAATTCAGTACCGCCAAATAAATCTATCTATCCTCTAATTAAACGACCATTTTATCCCCAAAATAACACACTTCTTTCTGTTTTATTATTCTGTCACACAACATACTGTAAACCCTGAGTTTATCTAGCGGCTCGTCTCTGTTCCCGACGGCCCTCCCCAGATACCATGTCTTGTTCTGGCGCTGTCAGTAATTGAGATGGTTAGAGAAAAAGCTTGGTCCAACAGGAACTACGAGTTTACATAGAAGCAAGTCCCTAGTCTCAGACCAGCTGAATTTTTGTTGAACCAGTTACGGATGGAAGTCAAAACAGTGTAAGCGGTGGTAACGTTCAGGTCTCTGGACCCCGGAGCCTAAGCAATTTCGGTTGATTGGAAGCGGAGAACAGAGACATTTTGTGGCCGGATCCAGAGCCAGATTCATTGTTTCTATGTTATTATTGTGTAAATAAATGTAGTGAGATGTAGTGAGTAATAGCTCAAAAGAAGAAGAAGTAATTTTCTACACATTCAATGCAAATGGGTGAATTGAAATATTCATCACTTATAATTGCTATGATTGCCGTATGTGTACATAATTTTCGTCGCATGCACGTTCGTACTCTGTCAATGAAATATATCATTCTGCGCCCCCTCATCTTTGCTATTTGGTAACACAATTAATAAAATAGTTTTCCGTTTTTACTGGACCAAAACTTAAAACTAACATTTTAGATGCTTGGAGTGGGATTTAGAGCCGGAACCTGAAATTCTCGTTCCAGCTGCACAGCCCTGGGCCCTGGTCGTATGTCAATTTCAAACGTGGTTGATTTTTCGCGACTGTGTAAACTCTTCTGCAAGGTCGATTTATCATTTGTGCTTTTCTGCATATGATGCCATTGCTTTTTCAGTTGTAACAAATAAAATAAACGCTTCGTTCCTTTTCATTTGAAAAAACGGAGTTCCTGATCCGTGCCACACACAACTGCGGAACATGCGTGTTTTTATCAAGAAAATAATTTTCAGGAAGAAACTGTTTGAGGTATAAGCAAAATTTCATCTGAAGACATTAACATAACTCTGAAGACGTAGTTGCAGAGCATTTTCAATAATTGCAATGGATGTGCGTACATGCTTTAGCCTAAACAGATAAATTATCCTGCAACTATCGTACACATCGAGACTTGGGATAGGTTTATATCATTTTGTGGCGCTGTGACGAATTTTTTAACTGCAAATTTGTTGTGCTTGACATGCTCTAGTTAAAACAGTGTTATGTGATAAAGTACTTGTTAATTTTCGTTTTTATCACAGCTCAGAAATCAAGAGCGTGCTTACTTACGTCAAATAAAAACTTGAACTGCTTGTGCTATTGAAGATTGTCCTACGCCTGAGCAAATGTATAGCCAGCGTCTGTAGTGCGGAAAGGTGTTTACGATACAGCCTATATCGAGTAACTGACAATCGCTCAGCTCCATGGACACTGGAAACCTGACTCTTTCCATACAACAATTACTGTATCATGTGTCGCTTAGCTCACCCGTTCCAGCAGCGACGTGTGTTCGTAATGTTTTCAACATCATAGAAACACACTGAATAAATGGCTTGTAAATTTTTCGTACTTTGAAAGTTTACTGTAGTCTGTGTTCAGGACAAAAAAACGCTACTTCGTAACTAAAATTTTTGAACCAATCCAGGCTTGAAAAGTAAAATGAACTGTCTTAATCAAGCGATCGCTGAAGAAAGGATACATCAAGTAAGTTAAAATTGGTGACCTTTTCTGTTGTTTCCACCTGTTTGTGCTTTTCGTGATACCGTAGGTTGTTTATTAAGGAAATGAAGTAAACTATTTGTAATTTTCAGCATTCCACAATAAAATTGGATTCCGATATTATAAGCAACAAAACTGTTCCAGGTTCGAAGACAACCGTTAGCTTAAAGCTTTGTCGTGTTCTGATTCGTTTCAACTCCAACAAGTTAACTTTTGAAAACGCATTCTGTCACCGTTGACTATTGTAGTATGATTCCACTGTGCTCCATTCACAAGTACAAATGTTATCTTGTAATGCGTATTAGTGTCTGGTCTTGTATGAATGTTAGTGCTGAAATTTGTCTAATCATTTTTAATGGCACATCAACATGTTAGGGACACCGGGAAACCAGCTCTTACGTAACATAGTTTAAATAAAAGTGGTTGTAGTGATCTATTGGAAATTTAAAACAAAAACTAAAAAATTTGATATAGTTTTGAGTTTTTTTGAAGGTGTCCTCATTCCAGTGCATCTCAATACTAAAAGTTAGGAAGTTTAAACTCTCATATGGGTTTACTTGCCAGTTCACTGCCTGCTTCTTAATATAATCGGGGCAGCAACCAGGTGAGGAACTGGGAAATTTTCCAAAAATATCGTTTTTGGCCATAACGTGCAAACCACTAACGCTAGAAGGCCAATCAAGGGCGCTAAATGTGTTGATTTTTGCCTAGTTTATTTGAAAAAACAGGTAAATTGCCACTTGAACTTTTTTCCGGCCCTGATGACAGCACCCAAAAATCCCTTGACCTCGCCCAGTTGTGACGTCACAATAAAAAACTTTAAATCCAAAGTTCCCGAAATTTTTAAAAATCGAACGCACAGGAGACTTTCTGCTTTTTTAGAGGATTTGAACAGCTCTCTATCTCTATTGGTTGTAAAGATATGACTGAACAAAGTCCAAGCCCCAAAAGTGGCACTGCGGTCCTTAAGTTTTTTAAGTGATATCTTTGTTCTCATTGGCTATATGTTGCATTGCTTTACCGTTTCGACCGGTATAGTAGGTCAAGCTGTTTGCATCCAAATAGAATAAAATAATTACTTTAAAAACTTTCCTTTACGAAAGCCTGAGTAGGTAGCTTCTCTGTTTTCCGCGAGAAAAATTTCTATTCGGAATGATCATCAAAAGGAAGCTCTTGATAAGTAAATGCTCCTTGGAGTATAAGCAGCCTACTCTGCATATTTGCTACAGCAGTACATGACAGTCTAAGCAAAGACTGGAACCACTATAGCACTCAGTTCAAGAGGTAAACTGCACAAAACGTAGGAAGCAGAGGATAAAACAATACTGTGGCTGACATCTGTGGTAATACCAACAGTCAATTTTCTTTACAAACGTTGCCAATGCAAATGCTAGCACATACACAGTACTTTTTGATTGTCCAGCAGCATATTGATGCTGGTTGTCCACATAGACCGGACAAGCGTTCGGTCTCACGCTAACAATGGATTTTTCAAACTTATCATGCTTTTAAACAGTAGGCTATACAGCTACGTGGTAAAATGCTTTAATTAGCATTTGTTAAAATAAATCGATGTTTTATTTACGTAAATACTACGTGTTAAATGCAATGCATTGTATATTGGGGAGCCCCAACGTCTAGGCTCGGGGGAGCCAACCACTTAGCGCCGGCCCTGCTTCTAATCCAGCTAGAGTTATAACACAACGGCTCGATCTGTTTAGGTTAAAGCATGATGTGGATTTTGCTCAACTGAGAATAACGCGTACTAATAATAGTATTATGAAATTACCGAAATATGTTTCGAACACCTTGTAAAAATAATGATTTATTATTAATGTACTTGCACGGTGGAACAAAACTAAAACTAGCTCTGTAGAAAGAGTTTCGTATGTGGATGTGGGACATAAAAAGATTTTTACCTCAGAAACAACGACAAATACTTTGCACCACATGCTCTAGCATGTATATAGTCACATGAATTTTAAGCACGTTTTCAAACAGTCGAAATGCAGGTTTCAGTGTAGACCAGCGGCTGTGATCTTTTCATGTTTGTAGACAATAAAAGGTTGAAAACATGTTTTGTGGACGAAGGCATATAAATTTGTTTATCATTAATACTATTACTGGCGTTAGCATTAACCGAAACCGGAAGTAAGACGGGAAATGACGCAGTCAGAGCAATTACTTATCGAAAATACTCCAGCACTAGTGGTGCTCATACATCAATCAGCAGCCCCATGGTAGTTGCCAAATCATTTTGTGTGGTATAGTTCTTTTATAAATGGTAATACTGTACAAAGATATAGGCGAAATTCGGCGATAGAATGAAAGATAAGGTGTACTTAGCTTTCGTTTAAATTTAAATGAAAATCAATGGGAAATCTGCTGCTGCTTCATTAACAATAAGCGAGATAAGTGCAGCTGCAAAATAGCTTCAGAGAGACGAAGCACTGCACTGACATTCATTCGATTTCCAGTAGCGGTTGGCGATGAACTTCTGACTGACTTTTGACTGTGACTGAATAATAAGCGCCACACACTCATAATTCTGACTGTTGTCCTGGAAGAAAGGCTTTCCATATCAGAACCACTGGTCTTCCCCAGTCATAGATGTAGGAGAAGCCAATGTTTGGGGATACAAGGAATATTTTGCTCGAATTTCCTCAAATTTACCCAAAAAACTTTGTGAAAAAATTTTCTTCCTACGAATTTTATTTAAAGTAGTTGTTAGTACATTAAATTTTCCTCTACCATGTTGTAAATATCATTGACTTGAAAACAGAAAATTTGGTAGCCTACTTGAAACTTGGTTCTTAAAAACCCAACTGAAAAAAATTCGCTAGGCTGTGCAAGAACATTGTCAGAAGCCAGTTGGCTCAGTATTCGTGAGCATATGCCTCAGTTATGAAGTTTTCCATTCACATTCCAGCTGCTGCTCTCAGTACAGAACCTCAGACCTAGTTGAGGTTGGCCTAAAGTTGATTCCTTCTCTTAAGACATATATGTGATATATATGGCATGTATCATATTATTTATTATGACAATGCTGTGAGTCTCACAACTGCACATATATGCAACATGCAAAAAACTGTATGGCAAAATGTGTTCATCCAAACACCATAGGTAAAATTAAAAACAAAAGTTTTTCTGTACTTGCCTGGCATGTACTCTACTAATATGACATAGGTGCCCTGCAGTATGCTCGATTCCATCAATGTACAATTAATAAAGTGCATAAATGAAATGCCTTCTTTTAGCTTTCACATAATAAAACACGAAGTTACTACAAATATTTTGTTGACGTTGTACATATTTAATGTGTTTTCTATGACATAGTAGACGATAAAATAAATATATACAAAATAATTAAAAAACTTTTCTATATATAAATGTGTTTTCTATGATAATCTATGACATAATTTTGTTTATACATTGAATAAAGATCAATACGTATAATTTCAATAATATTGTTAAATATGTCGAAGCTTCTTTGCCCAAATTTTTGACAAATCAAAACCATTGGGGTGCGCTTTCACCCCCTTGATCCCCAGCTCCTACACCACTGCTGGAGACAAAGATCTTGAAGTGCCCAAATTGCGTATTTTGGTGTATCTACATACTTGGAAAAGACGCAGCTAACTGCTTTTTAAGCAAAAAACAGTAGCACACATCCAGTTAATATTATGTACTGACTTTACGAGTAAATATGTCATATACCAAACCAGCTTAAGAAATTCGAAGTAGACAAAACGTTCCTATATTTATAAGGTGTTCGGGAAAAATAATGAATATTTTCGAAAATAATATTACGTCATTAATGGGCGGCCCCTTGGTGGTAGAACGTTTTGCACTTCATTCATTTAGTTACGCTAACGATGAAATCAGTTGTTTGCGAGATATTCAGTATAATTTCGTTCTAGTTTTCCGTTGCTGTTCGTCATACCAATTTTCAAGATTTTCACACTTTAATTTGTTCTAGAATCCGCTCCCTCATACGAATACTATTACTTTTCTTCAAAAAATATTGCTTAGCAATAAAATACAAAAAATGGGAAAAGTTTTGTTAATTTGTGTATTGCACTAGCAACAATTTTTCTGCTTTTATTTTCCAATGGCTTTAGGCTGAAATATTTTTACACGCATCAAATGTTGCCATGCTTTAGAGATGTAATATTAAAATATTATCTTTGCAGTTGTTTGTCTTCCGCACTGAAAGTATCAATAGTTATGGTCAATGACATTGTGGTTTCAGTAAGTTTGTGTTTTAAAAATGAATTAGCAAGAGTTTGTTTATCTTACACATAGAGTTGATATTGCAAAAACAACAAACGAAAGTTTTTTTTCTGTAAACTCTAGTTTCGCTCGTCAAGCATAATAACTTTAGAGGGTTTCAAATTCATTGGTTTTAGGAAGTATAATAACCAGAAAAAACAAATAATCTTTCAATAAACTCGAATAATTTATAGCTTTGTTAAATAGCTTGTATTTCACAGTGCAACACCTGAGTGAATATGTTTTGATGACCAATGTTTACCAGAAATATTATGGCCAGCAAGTGCTGGCCGCGGTATACAGTACAATTCTGTATTAACTGTTTAAAGCTGCAAACTCTTGGGGCTATGGCCTGAACATAACAGGAAAAAACGTTTGAACGACCAACTTTATTGATGTTGTTGTTTTGACATCGCTATCATTCTAGGTATTCATCTATGTTTGTTGATATCGCCAGGCTTCCCAGCTAAAAAGCATTCTTCGAATTGCACTTTGTTTTACTTGTCTATGAATCACGAAAAACTGTTCTTTTGATGCAGTAAATAAGTCAATGAACTTCATAACGCGCAATCAGCGCAAAGTAAATTGATTTTGTGGAATGTTACTACCAGGGGCGGATTAAGGTTGTGTGGGGCCCCTGGCTGAAACTTAGAAAGGGGCCCATTTTATATGTATGAAATTGTCGTTAATAGGGTAAAAAATTAACGAACTGAAGTATTTGTGTTATTGAAACAAAAAAGCTTGAGCATAAAAAACGATTCGTTAACTAATACGGACGTCACAATATGAACGAAACTCATTGATTTCATGTCTCCATTTCTTGCTGGAGACTTGAAACCATATCGATAAACGTTTACAAAACACCAGTGGAATGTTTTGAATATACAGAAGCACCAGTCAACAACCACCCCGCTATCACGATCACTTTAACGTGGTCTTCCCTATGCTAATGCATTACCTTTTGTTTAACCAACGCCACCACCAGGGTTGCCAGATGAAAATTTCAATAAAAAGCCAAACAGTGCTAAAAAGAGGCCAGAAACAGGTTATGCTGATTGTTTAAAGGCCAGAAAAAAGCCAAACTGTATTTGCAGTATTTCCATGCCTTTGTCACGCAAACAAAGATTTTAATCACACGAATATAAAAAAAATTATTTGAAATTAAGATTAAGTCTTGCGTGGCATTGTACTGGAATTCATTATTGATGCTTCTCTGATTTTGCATGGTTTGTGAGACTGGATTGCACACTTTGGGTAAAACAGTGCGACAGTTTGCATACTGATCCTTCGGCAGCTTTCTGCACCCATACGAAAGTCATCTCCCATTCACACTTGCGACCAGAATCATTACAGCCCTTCCAGCTCTTGACGTCATTGTCGTATTTCTATCGCGGAGACGCAGACCTGTTTGCAAGCGCTGAGCTTGCTTAGTTCCTACAACACAATACACCAGGGGTCTCAAACACGCGGGCCGCGGGCCGCATGTGACCCGCGAGGGCCTTTTGTGCGGGGCGCGATGCTTTTTGGGAATTTGCAAATAATTAACATTTCGTTGCCACGTGCCTTGAAAAACGATGCCGGGAAATAAATGAATCAAAGCTGAATGATACCCAGTGCGGTTTTCGTCCCGGCCGTAGCACTACAGACCATACTTCACACTCCAGCAAAATTTTGAGAAAATATGGCAGTATGCTTGAGACGTCTTCACATGCTTTGTCGACCTCGAGAAAGCATATGACCGGGTTCCTTGTGAAAAGCTTTGGGGAGTGTTGCGTCAGTACGGTGTTGACGGCCGCCTGTTATTGGCCGTCAAGTCACTGTATTCCTGGTCAGACGTTTGTGTCCGTGTCGGGGGAGTTAAATCATGACCGCTCACCGTTGGGGTTGGACTCCGACAAGGGTGTGTACTGTCACCGCTCCTATTCAAAGTTTATACCAGTGGTCCTCAACCTTCTCGCTGAAGGGAGCCAAATCCAGACCTACAATTTTGTTGGAGAGTCTCACTAAAATTTTTTAACGCAATTCAATTTACACGTTTGTTTTTCAGCGGAACGAAGTCTGTTAGACAAAACATGTTAGACGTGTTATTAAAAGACTGCTGAGGGCCACAAAAAGGGTGCCTGGGAGCCAAATGCGGCCCTCGGAACCGGGGTTGAGAGCCATTGGTCTACATTAGTTGGATAGATAGTCACAGCCGAGTCGACGAGGGTGTCACAGTCGGGAACTGCAGGATCAAATGTTTAGTTTTAACGGACGATTTGGTACTGCTAGCATCTTCTCAGCAGTCTTTAGCATGCACTCTCTCGGTTTTCTGCTGCGTACGACCGAACCGCAATGAAAATCAGCACTAAAAATACCAAGGTAGTATGTCTCTACAAACCCAAGGCAGTTTATACTGCAAGTGAGCGCCAAAACATTGCAGGTGGAGACGTTCAAGTACCTGGTGGTGGTATTTACGAGTGACGGAAGGCGGAGCCCCAGGAGATTGATACACGGACTGGTAAAGCTAACGCAGTTCTGCGTGAGCTTTATCGCTCTGTGGCCCCAAAACGGCAGCTTTCAAACACCGCAAAGCTGTCTGTTTTCAAATCGATCTTTGTTCCGATCCTTACCTATGGTCACGGCCGTCCGCAAAAATTTTTCCATGGAGGGGGGAAAGTCGACATTTTGCTTATCTTTCTCAGATTGTTGGCGATGCAACGCAAATGGACGTCCACAAAAAAGAAATTGTCCAATGTTACGGCAACAGTTGCATACAGTGTTTTCCTTATAAAAAACGTTACAGTGAGCAAGTGTTTGTTTTACTGAGCATGGATTTTTTCGACTGCGTTAGCAGAAATCTAAATGAATTATAAACTTTGTGAATTTTTAGAATAAGTGTGAAATCTTATGAAAATACGAACAAACTATACATTTATTCAAATAGCTTCTCCATGTTTTCGTGATTTTCCAAGGATTTGGAATGTTGCAAGTGTGCGAGATGATATTTCCCTACGCAAATGGTCTGGTGGTACGGCGGGTTTGCGCAGTTTAGTGGAAGCATTGGTTGCAAAAAATGCCTTTGTTGGCAGCAGTGCTTCTTTTTCACACTTGTTTCTTTGCACGTAGCATAAGCCAGGGGTGGCCAAACTTGTTCAATAGAAGAGTCATTTGCAGAAAACCAAAAACACCAGCAAGCTGCAAAACTACATGCCGAGAGAAATTTTACCAGGAGGTACGACGACAGATACCGAGCACCCTAGCTTATGGGGACCTTGTCGAAATTTGTATAGCTTGTTGGTATAGTAATCAGAATTATAGATGAAACAGTTACCATTCCAATATTTACAAATATATAGTGGCAACCAGGCCCGTATCCACGGGGGGAGTGCCACCCCAAGGTTTTTTGTTTCCCCCCATATTTTGTGCCCTGAAAAGTTTGTTTCAGCCATATAGCAAAAACAAAAATCTTGATCCCCTAAAATGTATTTTCCCCCAAATCTCAAAAAACCTGGCTACGGGCCTGGTGGCAACTGGTCCATACTATTTGAATAAGATGTAAGGACTGACGATGCGTAATGTTACGTGAAATCGATTTCCTATTAAAATTTGTGATTGATTCCTTCCTTGTTTCACCTGTGGAGTGAAGTTACTTGAATACAGATATGCACAAGTTTTAATCATCGCAAAAAGATGAAAGCAGAGCCCAGTCGGCTGATTCTTCGAAAACCTACAGAAAACCTAGAGCTTTTATTTGGCCTACACGAGTAACACATTGCAAATTATTAGCTTCGTATTTTTCAATAAGCTCGTACTCAGAAAAATATTTTTCTAGCATAGTAACAATCACAGATTTTTACTGTACGTATCATGTTGTCAAAAAAATCCTCGAAACACGTTTAGTTTGGCTCAGTATAGGAAGTAAAAAAGTTTCTCGTCGAGATTTTTGGAAGAGAAGAAATTGGTGCAAATGTCGCGATTGTTTCAAAAACACTTTTCGTGCCTTCTTCTCAGCAAAGGTTTTGATGATATCATCATATTCTACTTTTTGTACAAGTATGGATTCAATATTAAATATGGCAAGGTACACCACTCGGGATTGATCGCTGGTTGCTCTCAAATAATTTTTGATTAGTTTAAGCTTGCTAAATGATCACTCTGAAGACGCCACGGTGGCTGGAATTGTGAGCAAAATTCTTAAGCAAATACATGCATTTGGGAAATGTTCTTGAAGCTTGAAGTCGTAAATTTTATTTAGCAGGTCTTGTGGAAGCAATTTCCCTTTTCCAAAATTAGCTGAATGTAAGAAGAGCAAATGCCGCATCTCAGTAAGAAAATTTTCGTCGTCCATAGCTTTAGTCCCGTCGCCACAGGCGGGATTTGGTGGGCTTAGCCCCCCCAAACGATGCGCTAAGCACTCCCAAATTAAAATATGTAACACTACAAATCAGTGGAGTTTTTACCAATTTTTCAATGTCAAGCCCCCCTACACAAACGCAAAGCCCCCCTATTGAAGACTTTCTGGCGACGGTTCTGCATATCTTTACAATATTGTGTGGCTAGGATTCTCGGTTTTTGGTCAGCTACTGCAGCAGAGTGATCCTTGTAATTCCATATTACATCAAATTGTTCTTTTTAATGCGTTTCACAGCATTACAACCCATGATCAGCCCTCCAATAACATTATCAGTAATACCATAGAATATAAAAGTTCTGTAAAATGCTTCTTGAAAGCTTTCCTTCCCCTTTCCAACTGATACATTCCTTCGTAGATCTAAACTTCCTCCAGGAGGAAGCTTAATCTCAATGCCAAGCTTAGATTACTTCATTCCACACAGCTTGCCAATTGTTTCGCAATTCAGTTTAAATCCTTTGGAAGTTTTTTAATGTTAGCAACTTCTGTATGCAATGTTGCTTGCCGGGGTTGAATATCTTTCATAGAGATGTCTATTCTGCTCAGAATTTTGAACTACGCAGCTGACATAAATACACAAACAAATGACTTCAAATAAGATAACGAGCCATTTGCATCATGCATGAGTTTCTGCAGCTTCATTGTCAACTACTCTTCAATGGCAGTTTTTACACCAAGCAACGTGTACAGTAGTAGAAAACTTTTGACCCTATTTAAACACATTTTAAGGTTTGAAATATGTAAAATGAATCATGTCAGTTTATTTTTCAAATCATGCTTGGTTCTGTTTTTAACACATATCATGGCGCTCCGATTTTATGCTGCACCACCACAGATTTTGGGATTTTTTGGTACTGTTCTTGGAAATTTTTCGAGTTGCATTTGTGAGAGCCCTGAATACAAGTTACAATGGCAGTGCTCAATAGTTAACAATTACTTGAAACAAGCCTGCATATGTTTGTCCAATTATTATGAAAATGTGTGAACTGTCAGTAAGCGTGCTTTGCAAAACGTTAGCGCGTTTAACTTCATACTGCGAACTGTTGTGCATCACACATTCTCATTTGGCAAGGAACTGCGTTTTTCTAGAATTTGACAGGCCTCTGTTCGATGCATCTCCTGGCAGTAAAATGCGGCGCTGGTTCTTGTTGAGCACCCGAGCGTCTGTGAGAAGCGACACTTCTCACACGCGGCTTACTACAGTTCTACTGCGTGGAAACTATCGACGATACGCTGTACATAAACTCTGCTCAACGCTGTTTGACGTGTATAAGGTAATACAGTAGTGAAAAATTATTGCAACGTAAAGGAAGACGACAACAAAAACAAATAAACCAGCCAAAATATTCGGCAAGTTTTCATTTTAATTTCGGATTTGTCAAGATTTTAGAGGGCAAACTGGTTAAAACTACCAGCGCTGCAAATAGATAAAGC
>JGI24158J21664_10011279_pt1 | contig 11889 bp, 7 predicted proteins | sample Ectturendosymbi3_FD_21664 | JGI IMG/M metagenome (IMG submission 21664) | reverse complement strand
GTACGGTGGTCGTTTTGGTAGGGTGTTCACCAGGCTAGCAACCAGCCCAAAACTGTGAAGGTTCACCAGCCGTGGTGGTTGTCGCCTATGCCACAAGCCATTCGAACACTTGAACAGATTGGCAGTTGATCATATTCATCAAACCACGCGCAGCACGTGCACTAGAACGTCGACAGCATGGGACACAAACAAGAATTGATTAATTTCATTTCTCGTGACAAAATTTTTTCAACTGAACTCACTGATAAGAAATAAGTAGCATTTTCGACCCACAGTCATCAAAATTTCAAGTGATCTGGCAACCCTACCGTGCAAATACAGTGTACCATCGCCTAAGCAAGTGATGCACAAATAAAAGTAAATCGTCTCTTGCCCCTCTAAATCATGATTGTCACGCAATGATAGGAAAACATTGTACAAAACCTCGCGGCATCTGCCGTGCTAGCCTATGGTCAGCCACCACAAGAGACACCAAAGAATATACGTGACCAACCAATTGATGGAGAATTTTGTGTACTTTCTGGATTATTGATTGAAAGTGTTCTTTTTAGTTATCTTGTCAATTCAATGCAAAATCGGCGCGATCGACCAGCTGAGCTCGACCGGTCGATCGCGATCGACTTGTTTGCAACCCACCCCTGGTGTAGGCTAACGTGCCTGCAAGAATTTATTGACACAACCATGCGGTGGGTCTATGGATGGTCGCGACTGGTCACGGGTCATAAAGAAGCCGAAGCAACGGAAGTAAAACCATCCCAAAACCTTCCGTGACATAGGAAGACTGCGTTAAACCCATTCAAATTTCGACAATTAGCCAAATCAACGAACAACAACGACAAAAAGTAAGCAAAGCAACAAATAGCACGTCCTCTCAGCCGCCAAGGCACGTTCAAGTGATCTCAACGCAAATGGAAACCATGAAGCCCCGACTGTCAGAGCTCAACACTGACACTCTACGAGGAGTCTTGATAACGATGTTGTGGTTAGGCAGGCTTACGTGTTAGGAAGTAGGCCTGTCCGTTTTTCGACTGCTGTGAACATTCCACATTTTAGCCTTAGGCTACTTAGCACGTGAGCCTAGGCTCACCACTACCAAAGTCAGCAATATTCAGCTTAGTTAGTGCATGCTCATTTTAAAAATCGTCCAAACTGTTACAGTAATCATCACACAGACAAACCACATCACCTACCTAGCCAAAATAGGCTATAGTATTTCAACCTGAAGCAAAACCCATCTGTACAAGTCCACTACAAGGAATCCAGCCTGCTGCACAGCTTGCTTTTACTGTACAGCGGTAATGTTAGCAAAACAACGCATGACGTAAACAAGTTGTTCACCAGCCAAGGTGAACAACCTTGTTGCTGTAGTTTGGCTCCACTGGCTTTTTTCTTTTCTTTGTTTATTTATTTAACTTCGGTTGCTCATGACCAACCTGCAGTCATGCTTGAGCAGACAAGCAAAAATCGTTCGGCCGTGTTAAGAGATATATCCGCTGCATGAGAAAACCATACAAATAAAGGCAGTTCTTCGCATTAATCGCTAACGAATGCCCTGAAACCGATTTTTTTGTTTATTTTCTTCAATTCCAGGTGTTCACTGAACACCTTGAACACCTGGAATATCCGCCACTGGTGGGTTTATCAAGACGTAAGCTGTAAACCACCAGGTGATGATCGGTCGACGGTTCTGCACACCTTGTAGCACGAACATCCAGCACTTACGGGAACAATTAAGTCAGCTGAAAAAATGAAGATGTGAATGAGTGACCGACGACTGTAGATCCAAACAATCACATCAAGTACACTTGTGCCAATCTCTGTGTTGGAATAGTGTTCATGATGAATAGTGCGTTGTTACAGCACAGTTGCAGCAGACGTTTTCCGTTTGCATTAAAGCCAGCATCACCATGTCGGTCAATCACACACTTTCATACCCCAGCATCGTTTCCAACGTGTGCATTAAAGTCTCCCAAGTAATCGTGGATTCGTTAGCTTTAACTCTTCTCAAGGCATCACTAGTTTCCACCACGAATTCCGGGTACTGAGCACTTGTTTTCGGAGCGTGTGCCTGTGTGAAGCACAGGGAGCGATCTAACAACTTCAACCTCATCATGCACACCCTTTCTCTTAGTCGCAGTGGTGGGCAATTAATTTTGCTCGGGGCCACCTTCAGAAGGCCGCGTTTAGCGGAGGGCCATACCTTCTTATGGAAGTAGAAGCAAGTCTCCGTTAAGTTAGCCTCAGCACTAACATTTACTGTGATAAGCCTGAGAATACTTTAAATTTGAAATTTTTCCTTAAGGCTTTTTCGGGCCACTCAAAACGCTGTGGTGGGCCACATTTGGCCCGCGGGCCGCTATATGCCCACCCCCGGCCTAGTGGGATCCATTCATCAACACAAATTGTCAGTTGAGGGCAAACTTTGCTGGCTCAACGCTGGAGCAGAAGAGTTTTCACCCATCGTCCAGGTCTAGTGTTAGAACAACGACGAGGATGTTAACAAGATCTAAGGAACGTCGTTTGGCGTCTTCAACCAGTTCGCCTTCTATTCCACGGAGTGAAAAGATATTCCAGTTACCAGCTTATGGCAAGATTGCCGTTCATGGGCGTCGGAAGGATTTTATCCAGGTGGGGGCACTAAGGGATTTTTTCTGAATTTTTCTAGGGGAAGGGGGGCAAAAGTGGTGAAATTTGATTTTTCCCACTCGAAACTAAGAAAACAACCTTTATTGCTGAAAATTTCAAAATCCAGGTGGGGTCAAGGCCCCCCTGTCCTCCTCCTTCCGACGCCCATGTTGCCGTTTACACATGGCTTTCAAGTCTCCCAGAGGAGAAGCACATTGCGCCTTTTCCATTCACCTCCCAGATGCGTAGTGGGCGTAACGTGGGGCCCCCACTTGTCGATAGGTGATGGGGTAGACTCGCGAATTTTTTGCACGGGCGCCTCTGACTAAAGCCCTAGCGCGGTCCTTGGTCACGTGCGCGGCGACAGACGCGTGATGGATGTGATTCATTTTGCGCATTCCATGGTATTATCTGTCCAAATTTTACCTTTAGAAAGACCGGTGGTGCCATTTACACAGCAACGTTTGCGATATCAGGGCTACCACGGGAAGGCGTTGCACAATCATCAGGGAGCCCGAAATCTAAATTGTGCTTTTCTTAACTTCCGAAGGGGCATTACTGCAGCTTTGTCATTTGCAATGAGTGCCATTCAGTTGACTGGCTACCACACTATCAAAGTTCTTCCCCGCCACAATTTTTCATTTCCCAAAATTAGTGGTATCTTTTTCATTAATATCAATTTAATCAAAGAGTTTGCAGTTCTCTGCAGCCCCTACTTTGTTGTCTCACGTTTTTGTCATAATGTTGATTTAAATTTTGCTGTACGAGAAAAACATGTTTTGTAATAAGTTTAATGAGTACGAAAGCTGAAAAATGGTGTAAGCGATGCTCTTTCATCATGATAGTTTACACTGTGTTTCGTTAATTCACATTGACCAACTACACGATTGACTTATATTCAAGATAAAAAGAATAAATGAATCAACAAATCTACGTTACTCAAGTTTCATAAATACAAGGACAACTTCAATTTTTGTTGTTTTTTTCTGTGATTACTAATACAACTTTCATCGTTTTCTCGTCATTACCGACAGGCCTTTCTCAATGAAACTGTCGTCAACCGCCTACGCGATGTAATTGCAAGTAGTGCGCGGACCCAACTCTGTGCATCAAACCAAGGTGTGGTGGGAAATGTAAGTATTGTTTTATAGATTCATTTGTCTTCGCTAACTTTTCATTCATTCATTCATTCATTCATTCACTGGCGTGTCTAGGGATTCCCACGGCTTGGTTCAAAGTCAGTTTGGGCGCCACCACCCAGCCCGTTCGTGGCAGCATAGATGCGAACAGTGACCTGCGAGTAGGCTAAACGAGCGTCGAAAGCTTACTCAGGCTCCGGATATAGTTGGTTCTAGATCAGCTATGTCCAACCCAAATGGCCTACTGAGCCAAAACGTATGTCACTATTTTGACCAGGGCCACACATTGAATGGCTTACTTTGATCTTAGAAAACTAAATGAACTTGAACTAATGTACTGAAAATGTTCGAATCCCAACTGCAATGACAACAGACGTGATAAAGTGGCAGTGAGGACCACCTGCATCAGGGCCGCAACCAACTGATCTTTTCGGGAGGGGCAAAATGATGTAAACTTGTTGCTGTACATAACAAGTACATACGTTTTTGAAAATTTCTGAGAGGGCAATTGCCCGATTGCCCTCCCTCTGGTTGCGGGTCTGACTTGCATCAAAAATGTCAAGTTCAAGATTATCAAAACAAGGACATGTTGCAGTATTTAAGATACTTTTACTACAGCGAAAACCTAAACTAGGTCGCACAAACTCCTCGACTGGGTCGCATAAGATTATCAAAACAAGGACACGTTGCAGTATGTAGGATACTTTTACAGCAGCGAAAATCCAAACTGGGCCGCACAAAATCCTCGACTGGGCCGCGGGTTGGGCATAGCTGTTCTAGACCCTTCTGAAGACTTCATATGACTGTGATGTCACAGAATTGACGTCAGGCCTTTGAATCTTGGAAAACATTCACTATCGTAGAGTTTGGAATCCAATAGTTTCGCGTGAAGCTATCCCCACTTCGAAATTTCCGTCACAATTGAACAGTCAAACGACTGTATTTCGGCATTGCAAATTGCGGTACTGCATTTGAGTTATTGCAACTAGTGAAAGAAAATGCAAGAACTAGGCAAAAAGTTCCCTGATCATCTGCAAAAATCTGCATGAATTTTAATGACGGAACTCTTGGGGCACAAAAATCTTCTGATGACACAGCATAAAATTTGCCAGAGTTGCACTTTGTTTTCTAAAGCACAGGTTTGTCAGAGCCTTTTGAAGATCCGAATGCAGCGTACCCGTTTGTTCCCCTCTCTCGTCAGGTCTGATCACAATCAACGCTAGTGCGAGCTGTAAGGAGCTCTGGATCATGTACTGCCAGAGTTCTGAGTTTTACAACGTCATAAAGGACTGACTGAAGGCAGACTCACGAAGACATCAAAAGAAGGACAGACAGAAGAATGCGTATGAAAAACTGAAAGCAAATGATTTTATACAAAACTACAATACAAATATAAAATGCCAAGATACTAAAACATTTCTTTGAATATAGTACCCTGAAAAGGTGATAGAAAATATAAGAAATGCAACGATTTATTGCTTTACTTGTAATTATATAACTTCAAAGACAAAGATTTCTTGACTTTGCTGCAAATTTATCGATTATTTCGTCAAAAAGCTGATATATTTGTAATGTGTCACGTGCATTAACATAGGAATTATCTAAGCCTTAGTTCTTAAACTGGGGTCATGAAAAGTTTACAAGGGGGGCGGGAGAATATGGCAGCGACATATTGTTGGAAAACAGGATAAAAATGGCAAATTAATTCATCAACACTGATAAAGCCTTCAAAAAACTGTACATGTTGTATTTTGAGACGTTTTGGATTATTTTTAATCCATCTTCAGTCAAAAAATAAAATTTTTTTTGACTGAAAGATGGATTAAGAATATTATTTTTTGACTGAAGATGGATCAAGAATTATCTGAAACGTCTTCCCGTGGTAGCCTCTAAAAGCATGCGCAGTATAGCATAACTGCACGCACTGTGAAGTGTGGACGCTGGATTTCCGTCCTATAGGGACGCAACAATAGAATAAGAACGAAGTCGAAAAGTTCGCGCAACCCTGGCTATATCTGAAAGCATTGTGGCGCAGCCGTAAGTCAAACCATATGCGGGCGCTGATTGAAAGAGTCAGAAGCATCACCTTAAAACGTCACTAAAGTTTGTAACTGTTCATTTTGCTAACCTTGGTGATCTTGATGAAATTTCGCAACTGGGCAGCAGACGCTGGCATTAGACATTTTGTAAATCGTAATTATTAGCATCCGTTGACGTTTGACATTTCGCAATTATTACGTAACATTCCAACCTCGATTTGGCGCCCCCAAATGTTGCGCCTGGGGGCAGATGTCCTCCCTTGCCTCCTCGAGTTACACCACTATTTTCATTCATTCCCACTTTCTCTCTGTGTCATTTTCATTCCCACTTTCTCTCTGTGTAGGTTCACGGGGGTAGTAACCCTAGGAGGACTCGAAATACCTCACATTCTTGAAAATTAAAAAAACATTTTTTATATTTATAGCCGAAACTATCCTGTAGTTGTTGCCAAATAAGTCCATTTCAGATGATCCCAACATATTTGAAATGGACTGTGCCAACGCGAACAACGCATTTTTTTAAAGTTTCCGGTATATGTTACGCGAAACTGACTCGTTGGTCGGTCACCATCCATTTACGTTTTCGCTCACAACCTTTCGAACACTAAACAACGTCATAATGACATATCGAAACGTTGTTGATAGCCGTCGGTCTGCATTCACCCAACCTATACGAACCTTTTGTGACGTTGGCATTGAATCTTTGAATATAAATGCCTGTACGAGCTTATTCAGAATTTATGTCATCCGAAGTATCATCTCTTTGCTTGTTTGTAGAGGTGCTTAATTCCCACAAAAATAACCCAGGAAATCTATTTCATTTGTGTCACTGCTTATCTTAGACTGAAAGTCCACAATAGTGGAACAGCAGCAGAACAAAAAACAGCACAAAAAAGTTTATAGGAAACAGCGGAGGTTAGTCGTGTGTGTGAGCACCTACACGTATGCAGTGCTTGAAGAGACAAAAACGCTTTAAAATGCGCCAGCGACTGCAGCAATCTCTCGGTATCACAAACAAGTTTTACATTGTGGGAAAAATTCAATGCTTTTAAACGGACATTTGAAGCAAGGCGCGAAAGCCCACAGTCCAAATGGTGAAAATGGTTAAATTACTATATTGGGACACAAAATAGATTCCAATTAGTGGCAACCCAAAAAACTATTCTGGCAAACTATTCGGCATCTTTGCAGTAACTTACCTGTTAAAATTCATAAACGGTCAAGAAGTATCCTACTCAGCAGCAAGGAAGACAACCTTAGCAGGTGGAGATAGTATTTCGAAGATCTTTTGAATCATTCTCACTGTATCATTACACCCACATAAGCAGTGGCGTAACTCACGTGGGCAGAAGAGCGAACCCCCTGGCAAGCTAAATGTGAAAAGCGGGTCTCCACTTACCTTATATTTCGGTTTTAGTATTCTTTTTGTTTTCAGTAGGTCGTTTTTTTCAATTTTCGGAGTATTTTCCGGTGATTATGGTTTCAGTATAGCCATCCACATCCGGATTCAACATAATTTCTCAAGTTTTTTCTGATTGGTCGCTAGTGGGCCCCCTACTGTGGCTTTTCAGCTAAATTTTTCCCGTCTGGCTCAAACCTTTAGTTACGCCACTGCATATAAGGTAATTTTGGAGAAAATTCTGTCACTACCGCCGACGTCTTCCTCACTGTCAAGACACTGAAGGCTCGAAAAAAATGCAGGTTGTGATAAGATCTGACCTGCAGTGCACAACACCCACAACACCTTAAACAGAAAAGGGATATTATGGCTAACTCGTAAGTGTCAGGTAACCTGGTGGCAAACTGGGGTGAGCATGTCATCTCCACACACAAAAAGGGAGACAGAAGGTAATGCACCAATTACCGGGACATTTCCCTCTTTAGTCTTTCTGTAAAAAAGCCTACAAAGTGCCTTAAAATCTCACATGATGGCTATGCCTGAGATACAGGATATGCAATTAGCATTTCTTCATGGTCAATAGGCCGCATCTTCACTCGCCAGAAGATTGTCGAGAAATCCTAGGAGCATCCCAAAAGTGTCTTCGCTTATTTAATCGGCTGCGAAAAAGCATGCGACCGGGTTCATCGAGAAAAGTTTTGGGGAATTTCGCAGGAGTACGACATTGACGGCCACCTGCTGCTGCCTGCCAAGTTATTTTTTATTATATTCCTTCTCAAAAGCTTGTATATAGATGCCGGCTACATGAAGTCAAAATCATTCGCGGTTGGTGTTGGACTCCGACAAGGGTTTGTACTGTCACCATCGACGAGGTTGTCAATGTTGGACGAAAATGCTTGCAAGACCTCATAGGCATTTACCAGGGGATTAATTTATTAATTATCGTTGTATTGGTCATAACTTGACAACCCTACGCTAGATGGCCATTAAAGGCTCTAAAGACGCGGATTTTCGCCTAGTTTATTTTATAAGAAAAAACGGGTAAATAGTCACTTGAAGTTTTTTCTCCGACTCTGATGACGTCATCCAAAAACCCCTTACTTCTCCGTTGTGACGTCACACCAGAAAAAGTTAAAATCCAATCGTCCCGGGATATTTTAGTTGAAGCTATAGGAGACTTTAGGTTTAGAGGGTTTGAACTGCTCTCTAGCTCTATCGGTTAGCAAGTCATGACCGGACAAAGTTCGAGGGACTGTAGTGGCCTTGCGATCCTTAAAGGCTCAAACACAGCAAAATTTTCATTATTTGAATCGATGTTTGCTCTGATCGTCGTCTATTGTCATGAATCTTGGGTAATGACCAAAAAGTGCTATCTCAAGTAAAAATGGCAGAGAAAGGATTTTTGCGAAAATTCGCAGCGTGACACTTCGTGACCAACTTCGCAGTAGTGTAATTCGGAAACAAGATTCCTGACTCAGCTTTCCTTGCTCCTCACCGCATGAACGTAGTTAGAAAACCTTGGATTAGCATTTGGCTGAGAATGACAAAGTGACATGTTAGTACCACTGCACTTTTGGTTTTAATTCCAAGATGAAAAGTGCAAAGCTAAATTTCAAGTTGGAATGCGACACTAGTCGCAGAAGTTTTGTACTTTATGACATTATTGTTGTCAAACAAAAGCATTTTTAAATACCACCCAAACAAAAGAACAACTGCATACACTTCAATTTACAAACGTTGTTAACGCAGGCTACTGGGATGGTTGAAGCACCAAATGTCACAGTGTCGTACACGGAAACTTCCACAAGTTGCAGCGGACAGACTTCCGATTTTCCGACGCACAGACCGGCAGAACCTTGCGCCTCCTTGACTACGATCGAACCAATTACCCAAAACCTTTCTGCAAGCTTCACAACGGTGGATTTATTTTTTCCGAGCGAAGTGCTAGAAGGCAGCGCCGTAAATGTTAGTGACGAAGGTTCTGGTTTGGAAAACATGAACTCATCAAACGGTGCAGTTGATGAGGGCCAAGCGGCAGCGACGCCTGCTGGCAGCCGAGGAAGCCAGTGCGGCATACTTTTTTGGTTACTGTACATCAGCTGCCTTACTAGCTTTCTGTTTGAAGCTTAAAGGGTTATTTGGTTTTCAGACGATAATGAAGAGCTTTCACAGTTGCTACGAGATCGCTTGAAAGAAATTGGTGTTGTTGTTTTTTATGCTGCGCATAGCTGGTTTTAAATGCTATAATTCCGACCTTACTCGAAGTGAGTAGGGATGAAGAGCCACCATTAACTGATTTTTTAATCTTTAGTATTCCGACAAGTCAATGACGCTTTCCGCTGATGGATTTTGAAGCACGCTAGCTGGAGAGTGTAGTGTGTGAGATTGCTTCGTGGCTTTTCACTTTCTTCATGACGTTCGCAAATTGTTCGTGGTACAAAATTTACTTGCTCGTACATTACGGGGAGGCAGCCATCACGTTTGCAGTGCACCGTGAGCATAAGAGTTTTAAATGGAAATAAAAGTATTATAGACCAAAGCATTGAGATTGTTGGTTTGCATAATGTTCAGACATTTGTATGGTGTTTTGAAGAGCCATGCATGCATTACTGCACGAAAACACGAAATTAATCATGCAGTATATGCATCCAGCCAATGTTTTTTAAGGATTTTCAAAGGGTGTTATGGTGGAACTTAAACATTTTCCCTGCTAGGTCTCATACTTTCAACTGATTTTCACGACAAACGCAAATTCCGCTGCAATATGGTTTTGAATACGGCATTCACGTTTGGCAAATAAGACTAAGACAACTTCATAAATAGAAAGTTTCGATGTTCATTCTCTCCAAGTCTAATTGACCTTCTGTGAAGGATTTGCTGAATCACGTCTGTACAGACTCTTCTCAGTTTCAGGACCTTACCTTCCGTGTTTTGTACACAAGTCGCACAGTAAGCTGCCGTTCGCAGCAATGACAAAACACGGTTGGCCTAGATGTTTGCTGAAAACTTCGGACATAGCTACCCGCTTCAAACATAATGGTTGTCCTTTCTTCAGTACGTGATCCTCGAAAATTTCTTTTTTCGCGGTTAACTGCTCTGGACCGAAATATGACTCGTAAAACCTGTGGTATGGGTCGCTGAGACATTGTGAAACATGCACGAACTAAGAACAACTTTAACGCCAGCATCTGAAAGCGTACTGCGCAACAATCATCATTACCTGGAGTTCTGAACTATCGCGCTAATTAGTTCGTCTGCAAGTCTGTTGATGAGTCTACATTACGGAACCAGCCCGTGGTCTAGTGGTAAGTGCGTCCACTTCGGTGCTGGTAGGTCGAGAGTGCGACCCTTGGTTGGTTCGTTCCAAGACATTGCAAATTGGTACTGCAGCCTTCTTACCAGGCGCAAGATGTCCAGAAGAGCTGCAGGGAAGCTCTGCAGAAGTTCTCTGGAACACATCCAGAACACAAAATACACCGAGTGAACTAAAACCTTGTACAAACTCAGTCGTGTCGCTACAAGATCACTGAATTTATAAAGCGACATCAGCAAAACACCCTGTAAAAAAGGCATTGCGGAATCACAGTGGTGTGGAGTGGAATGGACCTGGACCGTAACGGCAGTTTCAGATACGAAATAGAAAGAATTTTTCATGCATTTTTAATCCTTTTTCATTTTCATGTTTGCCATTCTTAGCGACAGACTGACAAACAGCAAGCCGTTGCGACGTGGTTGGCAGTTGTCCGTAGGCCGGTTTCCAGTGGACCAGGAGCGTTACGAGGGGGCGCAATTCCCCGGTCGCCGAATCACTGCGTGGGGCGCCGAAAAATCCCAACAATGTCATAAGTACTTTCTTCCAAGGACGCCGGAACGGGGGTGCATTACGGGGGCACTTCCCCCCTGACTTTTGAAAGGGGGGGCAACGGGGGTACAGGTGCCCTCACATACCAATATCATAAGTACAGTAACTTCATGATTTATCAAGATCAATTGGAAGCAAATTTATTGCAACTATTCGCACACTCATAAAACTCAGAATGGTGTGCTATTTTTTCTTTTGTTAGCTTTGAGGTAAACATTGTTGCTAAACATATAAATGCGAAAAGAATGACTATTATGGGTGCGCTTTTACACTGAACTCAAGCAAACAGTTTTGAACTCGTGGTACGTCAAAGCCATGCTCGTCCGCAGGGGCGAAACCAGGAGGGGCGATTTACCGGATCCCTATCCCTAAAACCTACAAATTAACCTTATTTGCCATGATTGCGTACAATTCGGAAAACAGCATTCGCAATACAAGGCTATTTTGTCAATCATTGTTTTGTCACAAAAGTGTTGTGAAATATACTTCATCTCTCTTAAAGTAGTGAACCCGTAATGAGACTTGACTAACAAATATTACTGAAATCGCCCCCTAACCTTATTGGCTGGATCTGCCCCGGGGTCAAAACGGGCATTTGCCCCTCCCTGGAAATTGGGACTAAGAACTAAAAATTTCTAGAAAATTTGACGTCAGCAGCTCAATTCCGATTAATTGATTTATTTCTTGCAATAACAGTTTATTTTCCGGTACGACCCTCACACGGCACAAGAGCCAGGTTCACTGTTCTGGTGTCATGCAGTGCTGAGCTTGCAGTTCATCCATGTCCGCTCCTTTTCCTGCAGGCATAGACGTAGCCAAGGGGGC
>JGI24158J21664_10011278_pt1 | contig 11889 bp, 3 predicted proteins | sample Ectturendosymbi3_FD_21664 | JGI IMG/M metagenome (IMG submission 21664) | reverse complement strand
CATTTTACATGTGGGTGCACCTTATATAAAAAAATGAGGCATTTTTGTGACATTGGGTTACACCCCTTGTTGGATTATAATGATTTGACCCTGCAGGCAGAGAACTTCCAACATGCATCTGAACTCAACAGCAAACAGCTTCGTTTTTGGACACATCAATCGTGAAATTGTGCCCAGAACTTTCTTCATAAACCAGGCAACGCCACAATTTCCAAAATGCGTCTGAACTCAACAGCAAACAGCTTCGTTTTTGGATGCAAAAATCGAGAAAATGTGCATGTAACTTTTGTATAAAGTTTGCATGGAGAAAACTTCCAAAATCCGTCTGAACTTCATGGCAAACATTCGTTTGTGGAAGCAAAAATCGTGATAATGTGCCAAGAACTTTTGTTACATACCTCGCAAGGTGAAAACTTCCGAAATGCGTCTGAACTTTGCATGAAACAGCTTCATTTTTGGACGCATAAATTGTGAAAATGTGCCCAAAACTTTCTTCATAAACCTCATCAGCCGAAAACTTCCAAAATGCGTCTGAACTTATCAGCAAACAGCTTCCAGTTTTGGACACATCAATCGTGGAATTGTGCCCAGAAGTTTTTCACTACAAACTTGCAAGCGGAGAATTTCTAAACTGCGTCTGAACTTTTTTTCACCGCTCACTGAGTATATCCATGCTGTGACCTGAGAACGGCTTAAATTGTGAAAATATGTAGTGTAAATTTTTGAAAAAATGACCAAATTTTGTTTTGTGAAATTTTCTCCTGTGGATGAAATTGTCTCCAAATTAGCCAGTGCCGATTTTCAAAATTTTTGTCGGCTGGCATCCAAAAAAGTGCCGAAAGTGCTGTTTTTTTCGGCTTAGAGGGAACACTGGTTGCAATTAGCAGTGCATGTGGTTACGTGAGCAGCTAACACATAACTTGATGTTGAAGCACAGATCATATTACTCCGCAAGGCTACTGCACACAAAACTATATGTATTACTTTCCAAGGCTCCTGACTGCATTGGCTCACACCGAATGTGCATAGCTTTTAGTTTTTGTCTAGAGGATTAGGCGTGTGTGGGAGATTAAGCTCCCTCATATGTAATCTGCCATTTTGCACCCTGTAATCTGGTGCACCTTATGTATGAAAAAGAAAAGCTCGCATTCAAAAATCGAAAGTGCATCTTATGGCCCGAAAAATACAGTATGTTAGAATGCATTGAATGGGAACTGGATGTTGGTGGTAGAGCTTGACTGACAAGGCTTTTTTGGGCTGATACTGTTTTTCATTTTTCAATGCTGATGCTGATACTGATATTTTTGCATTATTCAAACGACAGTGGGAAGACATTACAGTGTTTTTTTTCCTTCAGTATGTAGGCCACATAAACAAAATAAATAATTATATAACTTAAAATTATCAAAGAGCAGAATGTTTATCTATAAAAACAATTCACCTATAACAGTTTTTTTTATGGAAAATATTAGGTACCTGGTATGGATCTGTAGGGACCCGATTTCTCTGATTCTAGGGACCTGATTTTCTCTGATTTTAGGGGCCGATGATAATTTTCTCTGATTCTAAGGACCCAAATCGGGTCCCTAAAATGCCCTAAAAAACCTGCCTATAATGACACTTTTTCTCTGTTCTCTTGAAGTGACATTATAAGGCAATTCTAACATGATTAATGTCCATTCATGTATCATGCTGTAAACTGGTGGAGCAGATGTTGAAACAATTTATGAGACATTTTCACAAAATTATTGACATTTTATTATAGCTGGAGTGGAATGTTTTCATTTGCTAATTCAGTTATTGTTCTTAAGTTTGATTTTGAGATACATCTAGACATCCATATTTTATCGACATACATTTCTGGATAATATTACCCTTATTTAAGCAAAATTATAGAGGTTACAAAATTGTATCTAATGGCTTCAATCCTCCACAGCATACAATCATTATCAACTGCAAAACAAGTGATTGAAAATGGTAAACTTGTTGTAGAAACACATTTAGAATGTGCGTTCTTTGTCTTGACTTTTGCTCTTAGATATTTCATGATTGCGTTGGATGTATCACCATAATTTCATGCACATTTGATTTTGTGCAATGGGTAATTGAAGGTTGCCTACAGTTTTCATCAGCCTCAGTCATGGTGTATTAACAGTACAATCTGCTGTTGGCATCACAAAGCATTGCATGCACAATATCTATATATCACAGTCATGGTCAGACTGGTTGTGTGCATGAGACCTAAACAGTATTTCATAATTAACAACAGTTGGTAGATTAATCAACTTGTTTGTCGTATGAGCCAGTTCTTTCAAGCCACTGCTTGGCCACCTTAGATCTTGGGGCAGGTGTAGAGCAGCCACTCAACTGTGGCATCCAGAACTGTCAGGCTGTGCAGTCCACAGGGAACGATGGATTTGACGATGTTAGATGATGGCATGGTCGATGGTTTGTCCTTCTGCGCTGCACTCACAGGGGGGCCATGCCCCGTTTGTGCAAGCAGGATCAATCAACAGTTACTAGAGTCAGTAGAAACAGCTGTGACTCTCTTCTTTGCACCTTTAATGAAACCACAAAGGTGGAACTTGTAATGGTCTGTAGATTGTATTACTATATTTCAACAAGTTTACATATTAGGTTACATTAGTCAAAACCATTGAATGGAACAATAGATACATGGAACTTCATACTTAAAAAGTTTTATTCTTTTTGATAAAAAGCAACAAAATGTAACCATGAAGCATTCCGTTAAAACGTTCCGTTAAAACGTAAGACTTATTTATTATCCATTGAATGATATTAAATATTCAATATAAGCGAACATTTTTATTAAGATATTTTTTCTAGTACGAAAGCATTTGCAGATAACTTGCTCCTGAACCAGGCAGCTATCCTGCATAAATATAATTTCTGCACAAGATATTTCCATTTATTGACACTAAATTTTTTAGCTTAGCTTTTTCTCACAATTACTTGCAAATATGGGCTGTCCACAGATTCTCACAGTCTAAGTTAGTGACCATTCAAAAGTTTTCCTTCTTGTTTTTTCGAAAAACTGGTTGCTTTAATATTCTTGATTACCTTCAAAACATTGGTTAACCTGGATTTCCAATTCACAAGTGTTTTATGACAACATTTTCCAGTGTTAGTATAGCAGTCCTGCATGTCCTTTCATATTTTCATGAACAACTTACCTTAGTCTGTCTTAGTTTGTTGTGGAAACAAGGTGGCTGTGATTCAGTAAGTCTTAGATGTTCTATTGTGCATAAGCTTTTGTCTTACCTTACTTTGACTTTGTTTTGCAGTCAGAAATTCCTGTCTTCGTGAATCGGTTAGTTTCCAGTGAATCCATTATACCATATGAATACTCTGCATTTGACTTCTGTGAACCAGAAGGTGGAAATCATAAATCACCAACAGAAAATTTAGGTCAAGTTCTCTTTGGAGAAAGAATCCGGCCATCAAACTATCAGGTATTTTTTGTTATTTGTGTTTTGAGTGTTTTTCATCAATTGTTTTTTGATGTTTGGCTCTTAAACATGGTTAGTTGCTATTGGCTGTATTTTCAGGTGTTCTCAATTCAGTTATTTTTTTAATTACAGTACTCCAAGCAGGTTTCTTTTAAGGAAAATGTTAGGTACTTGGTAGGGACCCAATTTCTCTAATTCTAGGGGTCCGATGATAATTTTCTGATTCTAGGGACCCGAACCGGGTTAGCCCTGCTTAAAAAACCCTGAACCTTAAAAACCTTGAAACACCTAAACTCTTTGGCGTCCGTTAAGTTTCGGGGATTTTCGGAAAAAAAACGCCTAAACACACGTGGCTTTGCTCGGGAATTTCTCCAGTCCGGTATGCTTTACAGACCTGGTAAAAGTCTTAAAAGACGTGGCAAGTCTTCTAGTCTGCACTCGAAAAAAAATTTTTTGCTTGGGGGATGCAGGTTTTTTGTGAGTGACGTCATAAGTGGAGAACTTTTAGGCCACCTTGGCCCACTTTGCCTGGCCTGGGCGCCAACCATTAGGTGGTAGTATTTCGCTGATGTTTTTAAGTACAAATATATCATACGCCGGTTCTCAATGTGTTAATGTATATGCAGCAAGTAGCATAGACTAAAAGGTGAAAGATATTATTGCAAACGTTGATGTAAGTACATGAAATGTTGATAAAGTTTGATTGTTTGATGCCAGTGTTATCTGCTTTTATGGTATCAAAAATGCTTCCATTAAAGTAAAACTTTCTTCAACTAGATGACAGTGGTAGGTCCAGGCTTGTTGCAGTGGTATGCAGCCTAAACTATTTTGGAAATGCTATGATATGTTTGCTATCGTTTAGTGTGCAGGCAGCAAAATCTGTAGCATGTATTCTGCTTTAGCCTACTGGCTGAGAACGCCTAGCGGTATACCTGGTAGCAGTGGATAATGCCACAGGGAAACAACCCAGGTCTGATTAAAAACCTCGGAATTTGGTATGAACATGAAGCATGGATATAACCACGATGCTGTTACAAAAATTAGAGACAGAGGAAATCATGCAATTCTGCGATTGCTGCATACTTAAATGTGTAAGTGTAAAATGTATAAACAGTGAATGTCGTGCTAACCTATGCAGGGAGATCTAAATTATGATACTTTGGCCAAATGGTGAAAATGACTCAAAACATTGACAAAGTGCTTTCCGCAGGCTACCTGAGAAGAAAACAGTTTTGTATAGAACCATCTTAATTATCAAAATTGAAGATAAGTGTGAGGTCTTTTTCAACCTCCTGGGCCTGCTGCTGCTCCAGACATAAATTGAAGGCTGGTTTACACTAGGGCCAAACAAGGCTGAGTCAAGCCAAGCTTAGCATGGGAAGTGTTTACACTCGCAATAATGTTTATGCTTGGTTGCGTCGGTTGCTATTCGAGCGAAGTTCGATGTGCTACCTGCGTCTATCATGGTTGCTTGGTATAAACAAGCTGGTATCTGTAACGGTTAGCCGTCGTAACAAAAATAGGAGCTGCTACTGTTGCTGCTGTGGTACTGGCACTTAAAAGGTGTTCACAAGCAAAAAGGCGTAGCCTTCAATACTAACATTAATCAAGTCTTCTGCCACTTTACCTTCAAATGGAATCTTAAGGTGAAATATCTATCCAATAAAGCAAGATTCAAACAATACCATGGCTGAGAATACAAGAAATATAATATAATGCACCATATCAAATTATTTTGGACGCAACTCCATAGTTTTTCCCAAAAGACTAAAAGTTTTTTCAAATAGTACGAAAAACAAGTGACAAAAACAAGCAGAGGACAGGCATATGAAATTCAAATTTAGGTACAAGCAGAATAAAAAGGATATCAATCGAATATTTTACAGGAGTCTGATTATTAAAATCTTGTAACACTAACAATACAATGCTAAACAACAATTACAGGGACATATCATGGACAAGCATTTGAACATACAGATGAAACTGTACGCCTACCCCCTATGAAACAAGTGCATTATCTGTTGTGGATGAGCGTACTTGTCACAAGCTTAGTCTCCTTGTCATTTATTAGTGACTCTATTCCCCTGGGTGAAAAGTGAGCAATGGCTAAAGACACTTTGCATCACCCCAATCAAAGCAATAAAATTGTTCTGCAACAGATGCCTCTTCTGATTGACAATGTTTCACTTGTTGATCTTGTTGGAAAAATTGCTGGACACTATTTCAGCTCCTCAATGCAGACCATGGCTTTTTGAAAGCAGACCCAAAGTCTTGACAACAAAATAGTGGTTATATTACTGCTCATATTTTTTTGGAGAACCTAAATGCTGCCAATGATTCTTCAGAACATGCCCTTAATCTGCTAAAAGTTTTTAACACAGAAAAGGTTTGAAGAAGCAGAAAGCAGCAAGAATGTTTAAGGAGCATTGCCAGTATGCTGTAGCAAACACTATATGAAACTGCTACATTTGTGACAAAGCAAAATCTTCAAAGTGTTAGGAAGCACTTGGATTTTCTCTGAAACTATAGCTAAAAAGAGATGAGAGAAACCTAAAAATTATTTTTATTAACTATACATGTGACAACCTTCTGAAAATGTACTGCTGTTATATTTTGCTTTTCCCAAGGTTAAGCCCTTGTGTTTTTCACATACTATCCCACTGTGCTGATTAGTCTGTAATGCTTTTGTTTAGATATTTATTCAGATCAACTGTTGCAACTAAAACCTGGAAATGGTATCTCATTTTGTATGATTTTGGCATTTGTTTTTTTGGTTTGTTATGTGAGTGATAAAGTAATCAGCTTGAGTGATAATAATTCCTATGCGTAACGTTGCTTAATGTAAACATTTTCTTCAGGATATCTTTTGTTGATTTATAACAAANAAACTTTATAGCAGTGTGCTTCAAAATGCACTCATTAAGCTTCTGGCCGATCGTTGCACTGTGGATTACAATGTTGAACAAGTTTNTTTTCTAAATTCCCTACTTAAGTTTCATAAAAGTACCAGTAAGCATCAAAAATCAATCTTAGGCCTAAAATCATCAAAAAATCAAGAAATCTTAAATATCTCACAAAATATATAAAATAAGCAAGTCAAATGTATTAAATGCATATAGGAACATGTTAGTTCTGGTTCATTAAAAAAAATTGTTCTAGCTCTTTCAGTTGTTGAGATCTTGCATTATTTTATATTTTGGGTTGTTTCCATGGAAACGCTTATAGAAGAGGCGTCAAACAACAATTGATTCAATTTTGTTTGTCATTTTTGTGAATGATGAGTCCAACTGCAACTTTTGACCAACTTACGTCAAGATGTGAGACATTTGCCTAAAATTGGTACGGCCTACTAGTGAGTACAAAATGAATAAGGAATCAGCAATTTTGACAAATAATTTTGATAAGATTCATATATTTGAATTAGCATGCATTTTTTTCCTGCAAACACTCAATAACCCAGCAATTTTATTCATGCTTTGAATTGTCCTTGAATGGACCTTTCAGATGAGGTATCACACATCATCCTACCTACAGAGCTCCTCCAGATATTGGCTGTTGAAAAAGAAATCACACATGAGTGATCATAAGAGGTGCTGTTAATCAAACTTGGTTCAAACATCAACCAACATAACCTCAGGTGTCAGCATCTGGGAATTAGCTCAAGTGTATTATGCTCAACAATATTCAAAACATTGATTGTCTAAAACCATGTAGAGGTAGACTTACGGGACTTCAAAGTTGATCACAAGAAATTCATCATGCTGTTAATCTTGAGTGAGTACAAAAATAGGCAAACTTCAAATCCTTGTAACTTTGGCTATAGTTGTCAGATTTTCAAAAAAATTAGTTCTTTTTGATCAGCAGAAAAAGTTCTATAAGCCTGTCAAATTATCAAAATCTGAGAGGGTAGGTTGCATGGTTTGGATCACTTGATATGGAATGACCCAAAAAAGTAAATATATATAAAAACAGACAACATTACATTAGTCAAAGTAGTGAAATTCTCAGCGTTTATTTCTTGATACATGAAATATTGCTGAAATATATAATTATGTATATTTTTCCATGTAGGTAGTGTTTTTTAAGTTTCCATTTGAAGGTAAAAGTGGTAGAAGATTTAATACAGTCTGGCATTGTAGACCATACTTTTGGGTCAATATATGTAAGGAACATTTTCCTGAAGAAGAGTTGACTCTTGGTAAAAGCATGTTGTTAGAAGTGGATAGTCTTGTTGGGTAAGGATGAACTGAGCTGACTGGAATAAAATAGTCATCAAAATGGTTTGGAAGTTGAGTTGGATATTTGCATTGGAAGATGAATGAGTACTCTACACAAGGGGTGTAAAGCAAGGAATCAATCAAGAAATTTTTGAATAGGAAATCGATTTCATGTAATACTACGCATCTTCAGTCCTAAAAGCTGCAAGCAATACTTATGGGTGAAAATTTGAAAGGCTAAACTGAGAGCAGACTAAGCAAGCAAACTCAAGACTAAAGTGAAATAATTCAGAACACAAGTTGCCACAATCAAAAACAAGAAAATATGCCTTTCCCATGTAATGGATTTCACTAGAAGGNTTAAATGAACTGACGCCNAGTATTTAGCAACTCAACAGACCTATGAATGCCTGAAAAAACACTTATGATTAAGAACGTTTGCATAATGCGTGAGTGAGTTCGCATTCGTAACGATAGCACCCAATCTTTAGAGTGTGGCTTTAAATGCTGTGACAGGACTAAACAATGCTGGCACACTGTCGGTAATAAAGGTGGAAAAAGAAGATAAGTCAACTTTGCTGATCATTTGGCTTATTTTAACTGTTTCCAATCAAACTGTTGATTTTCTGTCTCCCAATGAATATTACCTAATAGCATCCAGTAGTGACCTGAACGTGATGTTGCAAGTTGACTAAATGATTATGGTAATATAAACATTATAATGTTGTTTTTCTACAGTTTACCTTTTTGAAAAATGAAACCTGTAAAGAGGCGTGTGTCAAGAATTACAAGAAAAAAGATGATGAGAAACTGCAGTTTTTGAAGTATGGAATGCTCTTTAGTTATGAAAACAGATGGTAAGTTTTACTAATGCTTATGCTTGATTTTCTGGTCTTGCTTTCGGTTGATGTATTTAATTTCTTGTGCATATTCATGGGCTTTCTTTATGTACAGCAATTTGATGCATCACAGTCTTACTAACTAGCCTTTATCATTTGTTGTTTCCTCCAAGACTTTTGGTTCTTTGTGATGTGTGCTTATTAAGCCGCTGATCAGATAGTTGATCAATGTCCATGCAGGCTTTCATCATGTTGTGCCTTGGTTTGAATTGGGTTATTTTATTGTAACCAAGCTACAGATTTGCTGTGAAACACTAATTAACTACTTGCCAACTGATGATTTTTGGCTTGATTGTTACCTTAAAAATTAATTTTGTCAACAAAAGTTGGAATAAAAGCAACTCTGCTAACTGGCGTGAGTGATAAATTATTAACTACAGGGCATGTTTAAAAGAAGAGAGTGTGATGAAATGTGAAAAGTTATTTGTGCAACTATTGTGACCATGAAGGTCTGCTTTTGTTTCAGTAAAATAGTTTTAATATATTTTGCTTTTTTGTAAATCAGAAAATTTTGTTTATTGGTGACTTGATCCAATCACTTCAAATGTTAAGGAAAAATTTCTTAAACAATCTAAGAAATGGATAGTTGGAAGAAAAAAGTTGTGTTTGCTGATGACACAATGCTACTAAACTATTGTATAAAATTATGGGTTCTGTTAGATTATGGATATGTGGGGAAATGGAGCAGCAATTTTAAGATTAGGTATGAACTGTAACTACACTACACAAGCAAAAAGGTGTCTTCTGTCAAGAACGAGCACTTTGTAGTTCCATTATGTTCAACTTGTTGTGTTTGCCATGGATTGCTTTAGCGACACTTTGTAGAGTCATCCAACTAGTTTCAACCTATTTTTAAGGATGGAATTATATAAAGATCGTAAGGCAGTGGTAATCCTGTTTAGCTTTCAACTGCAGTGAAAGGAAAACAACTGGTTAAAAAAATAACAACTGGTTATCTCAAGAGCTGTGTTTAAAGTGCTCAGACACATTCAGCCTTCCAGCAAATGGAGGAAAGTTTGAAGTTAGGACAACTGTGACTGAATGTGAACTTTGTAACGTTGTAAATGTGTACAACATGTGTTCTATCCAAAGGTTCTTTGCCCTCTGGGGATTTAAAAGACTAAATTGAATTTTGGGGCGTATGAAATTTATTGGAATCTTTAAACTGTAGTTCCTGCTAGAAATTAAATTAACATCTCAGTCTCTTGGCATCATGGCCACTCACTCAACAATGTCATATGCATTGCAATGAGTCTTGTTACATGACATACATCATTGTAGCTCAACAAAATTTTCAAATTTGCTCTCTGTCTGAGCAGACCTATTATCACCTCATAAATGAGAGTATATTAGTAGTTGCATCAGAGTTTTTTGACTTGAGATATTATGCACAGTTGGGAAAATTTCTTTAAGAGATGATTTCAAACGACTGCACATTTCTAAGTCATAAAAGCTTGTATAATACAACTGTGAGTGCTTAAATGCTGATAGGTGAATGTGTGAAACAGTGTCTTTTGAAGCTTTGTACATGTGCATCCCACTGAGGGTTTATTGATTTAAATCGTTTGATTTAAATCATTGATTTAAATCATGATTTTAATCAAGCAATAAAAATCATGATCTAAATGAAGCATTAAAAATCAAAAAAATCAAATAAAAAATCATGTCAAAATCAAAAAATCAATCATGTTAAAATAAAAAAAATCAATCATTTAGAGCTTTGTGTGATGTCTGTGACGTATTTAATTAGCATTCCAATAGGTTTTCATTCTAATAGGCCTATATAGTATTTGTGTATAAGGCAAAGGGTTCTTATGATGACACAAGTTAAAACCATTTATAGTCTTATCAATCATAGTACCTGTGAGGTCACAGATTCTGTGTCAACTAACTGCAAAAATGACATATGGACTGGACTGAAATCACTAACCCTTACAGATTCAGAAGTCATAAATGTTCGAATGCCACAAGTTTGAAAGTGCAGACTGGCATAAAGTGAAAGTTGCATTTAAATTTTATCAAATATGAAGGCTGTTGTCTGTAAACATGGTTATAGAGCATATTTTTGATTCATGAAACATATATTATTATTACAGGTTTTTAACATTTTATACATGTATGCCATGAGTGTCAATTAAATTAGTAAACTGGCAGTTTCAGTATTGACATTTCGATAAATATTTTGTACAACGATACTGGTGCTGTGAACTTGTTTGCATTAAACGATATTGCATAAGCGTAAAAAAGATTTAACCCTTTCCGTCCTGCGCAAGCCACTATAGTGGCCGACACTCTTTTGGCCATAACTTGCCAGCCGCTAGAGCTGGAGAGCTGTTCAAACCATCCACGGATTCAGCAAGCCTTCTAGTTGAAATCGAAAAAAAATGCTTTTTGTTTTCGGTAGGGTGTTTTCTGGGGGGACCACCACAGGTGGGGGTGCTTTAGAAATTTTGGGCGGCCCTGGGCCCCAACCCATTGACCCATTCTTTTGGCTCAAAGTTTAGTTGAAAACTAGGTCAAAATCCACATCTATAGAGCCCTTGATTGACTTGCTAGCATATCTGTAGCCAAAATTATGGGTCAAAAACGCAGTTTTTGGCCTAATTCAAAATTTTTCAGAAAAGGAACAATTTGCCCTTTCAGGGCAAACTTTGGCTAGCCATAACTCGGCAGCAGATTAAGCTAGAGAGCTGTTCAAACCCTGTAATGACTAGTGGCGTTGTGTAGTTTAGAATAAAAAAAAAAATTTTTAATTTGGCTGGGGTTTTTTGGCCCAATGGGATCATGACAGGGGCATGTTTTTTGGTTAATTATAAGACGTTATCATCTGATCCACGCGCCAATTTTTTGGCTCGCAGTATTTTTGGATTCTAGGTGAGAATACGCGTTTTTAGATCCCTGGATTGAGTTTCTAGCGTTTCTGGTTCAAAAGTCAGGCCAAAAAACAGCTAATTGGTAACGGGCTTTTCTCAATACTTTTGGGGGATTTCTCTAATTAATTTTAATGATTTTTGGCCCTAAACTTGGAACCAGGAACGCTAAAAACCCATTCATACCCTTCAAAGTCCTGAAATGTAACCAAAAAACAGCTAACCTCAAAAAAAATGTATGTCATTTAAATGGCTCCTGCGATTCTTAAAGGGAGGTCGGGCAAAAATGCTGATGTCACCAAAAAATAACATAAACATCCTACCATTATATAAGCATAAAAAAAACAGACATCCTAAACTGAAACGTTTTTTTTATTGCAAACTACATACCTTCACGAGTCTTTAGAGGGTTTGAACAGCTCTCTAGCTCAAT
>JGI24158J21664_10011276_pt1 | contig 11891 bp, 6 predicted proteins | sample Ectturendosymbi3_FD_21664 | JGI IMG/M metagenome (IMG submission 21664) | reverse complement strand
AGTCTAGAAAAATAAGTGCAAGACTCCAAAAATGTGCTACAAAAGCAATAAGCATGTGAAAGTGACGACAGAAATGAAGTGGCGTGAAATGCCTAATATCTAAGTGTGGTATGAAGTACCTAACCAACCTTTTTTTGCTAACTAAACCATTTGCTCATCAATAATTTCATCAATAATTGAATTCGATTTCTCCTGTCTTTTCAGAAAGTATGATTTAAAAATACTTCAAGCTTCAATTTCAACACACCAGCGTTTGGTATTGTTGATAACCGTAAAGCACCAACATGAATCACTTGTCAGCCAGCGGTTTCCTGTGCACACTCTCCAATAGGGTAACAAGTTTATTGGAAGCAATAACGTTTTCCCTGCAAGGTCGTGCTATACCAGCCTTTCTTCAAAACATCTCAGTTGTTAATGTCTAAGGGCAGACATCAACAATAATAAAAAACTCTTATCCCGATAGATCAACAGTTTTCTATTATAACAAGTGAGGTGATAAAAAATGCATTATGCCTGTAAAAGTTCTGTGAATTTTCGTCTGTGACATAATAATGTGTTTTGATATTATAGAATCTTATGAGAGAGAAAACTGAGAGAAAATATTTAACTTAAGCTATTCACATTTAGCTCCAAATGTCATAGATACCGTTATTACACGTACACCGCAAATGAAAAAAAAGAGGCAGGTGAAAGACGTTTTATTTTGTGATTGACGTACCAAATCTATGTTCATTACCAACAAACTCTCAAAAGTAGAAATCCTCCAAAAAATTTAAATCTACCAAATATAAGAAGATGGTATAAGAAAAAAAAGATTGATGCAAACAGCACTGCATCTTTATTTTCGTCTGCATTTTTAAATTTGTCTGTCAATTCAAAACGGTAGAATGGTGTACACTGACTCGCTAGCGTCTGAAGAAAAAGGAAAATATTTAGAATATCTGAGAGATTTATTAGATTGATCAGATTTTTCTCAATACCAACAAACATTTGAATTTTCTTCGCTTCAGTCGTAACAGTGGTTGCGTTTTTCATTAAGGTAATCGTCACGTCAAAAGCACAAATCTCTCGGGTGTATACTCTTCACGCGAAGCCATGATACATTACAGCAAAATAGGAACAGCCAAACGCGCAAAATATTTGGGCAGTCGTTGAACTTATATTGGTTTTGGTATGAATTTTGAGATCTTTCAAGTGCTGTTTTAACTAAATCCAGTTTTTGAATGGGTTACCAAGATCGTGTCAAAATCACTTTCGTAGCGTTATTCATTCCCAGAACCAAATTTATAACGATCAACCAGTGGCTTATCAAACGGGGACCAGAGGTTCCCTGGGCCCCATGGGGCACCTTTTGGGAGCGGAACTTTGGTGATAAACATTAAATTTTGAATGGAGTTTAGAATTTCTAACTCTTCTTTATTACTTTATATAAAGTTTTAAACGGTCTAACTATTTTCAGTTTTTGTGTTTAGAAGCTCTAGACTGGTAAGCTAACCTAAAAATACACATATGGCTGTGGAGTGAGCAAATTGATGAAATGTTTACTCAAAAATCTGTGTCAAATCCAATGTGTTGAAGTACCTCGGTGTTTGTCTTGAAATCAGTTTTATTTGACACACTTACATGGGGCACAATTTCGTCCCAGTCCTTACACCTTACTCTCCAGAAAAAATCGTTTCCCCCATCCCAACCAAAACTCCTTTGAACAAAGGGAAGAGATGACATTCGCACATTGCATACTTTTTTAATGTTCAGCGAGATACTTCCAAGAAGTGCCATGTTTCACTGCACTGAAATCATATTGTGAAATTAATGTTATAGCCTGCTATATGCAGTATACGTACTTTTTTAGTTTTAGACAGGCATACTACACGAAATAACCAACTTAAATGTTTACATCTGCAAAGTAGGCATACCGCCAACACATCCCATGATTTTTCGTTTGAGCCCTTGTAATGAATAAACCATGAAAAAAACAAGCAGTGGGCTTACCGGTGATGTCATGTTTCTGTTTGCCTGTTGACAGAACCATGCATGCAAATCTGGGAAAGTAGTCACTACTGTTCATGACACTGAATTCCCAAATATCTGTTTGTGGATTCTTTATGTTTAGCTGTCCCGCAACTTTGACAGGAAAACGTGCCGTCAATAGTTTTAATTCTGTTCTCTGTAGACAATAGCACTAGCTCAGTAGATTCACAACAGCTATCTTGAAGACAACAACTGGAATCCCCCGGTTATGTATATATTTGCGAGCAATTGTATTCTCGTTGTCCACGGTGCACAATACTATATACATTTTACTGTGAGATTAACATAAAACACACCAAAAACAGTTGACCATTATGCACACATTACAATATTTGACCATTTGTTATTAATGCTGGTATAAACTATAGCAACGAAAATAACAATGCAAGTTTACTTACAATTTCCTTCAAATAGGCAACAATCTCATTCAAAACAATGTCGTCCGAGAAAATGACAGTCTCAAAACCATTTCATCCAGAAAAATAATAATCTCATTTAAGATTTTATATTCATTCTCAAGATCAAATTCTATTTCCCGGTTCATGATAACTTCTAGCAGAGCTTTGCTCGTGTAACTTCAGAAAATTTATCTTGCCCAATCTGGCAGCATGTCATGTTTACATTAAACATCCAAAATCAACTAACTAACTAACTGTTGTCAGGTCGAGTGCACCGTAATTTATAGTGTGACTTGCCTTGTTTTCCTAATAGGACCTTTTTGTCAAAAAAATCGCCCAGTTAGAATTGCACCAGTATCATCCGGTCAAGCCTTTGCCTTTTCTTTTTACTTCTCGATTTGACAGCATTTTCGTGCAACCCGTCGCGACGCTATCAATCAAGTTAGCATCCGGTCGAAACAGGTTTTGGTCGACAAATTTTCGCATGCAGGCGTGCAGCGGAGCTATCAAACCGTATTACTTCGTCTTCCCACAGCACGTTAGCTGTTGCTGTCAATCAAAGTTTTCGTTTGTTCTTTTATGACTCAGTCTGTTGTGCGATTCGTTTGCTGAGCGGCAAGCACATTTCTCAAGTATCAGGCCTTCCGGACGAATGCCGTGTTTTTTTGCACTCGAACATCACGGAGGCTTCGTCGCGGATGTTTATGGACCTTGCGCAATTTTTCTTGCCTACTTTTTTCTGTTCAAATTGCTTACGTGGCTCGGCACGTGATTTCTTTCTTCATTCGCTTTGGCCTGTAATCTTTTCATTGGTGCATTTTGATCATGTGGTTTCTGTCTTTGTTCAGATCGTGCTTTGTCACAAGGTAACGCCTTCTGACCATTTCGGCGAAAAAGCCTTTTATTAGTTATGACTTTTGCCCCCCTTGTTTTTACTTGTTCTTAAAACTGCCACTTTTTTTGACAATATACAACAACCATGCATGACACAGTAATAACATAAAATATTGTTGCACATGTTTCAACACTGTTTAATCTTGTGAGCATGCAACTTTTTCAACGATGTATGGCACAGGTCGTTTTCTTCCACTGCGTCTCGTGATACATTGGTGATTAATTTCTTCTGCTGGCAATTGACATGGCTCCTGTATTGCCTTGAAATGGTCCGCATCTCGTATACTTCTTTCAATCTTTTCTCTGCTCAGCGTTGCAAACGTAGTATCTTCTTGCCAGCAATAAAGTGCCTTGTTCTTTAAGTCTTGTCGTTTCTGTATCCTTTCCACATACAAGCCACCTTGCGTGAGGCTAGCGAGAGTTGGTATACATCATCAGTGTAGTCTTCCAAGATTCGATAGGTTACTGTTTCATCATGCTGAATTTCTCTGAGAATCCAGTTGTGTAGCAAAGCGATGATTTCGGTGATGATGTAGTTTTGCGAGAAAAACCGAAAATGTACACCATTGCAGCACTCCAAAGCCACTTAGAAGGTTTCTGACACTTCGTCGTTTTCCTATACGTACGGTTAGTATGCTAATCAAAGACATCTCTATGTCACAATTATCCATGGTATAGTATTTTTGTACACGATACTCTTGTCGATTTATATACGTGCTTTCTGGATCAAAGACTACACCAGGAATACTATTGCATACACTTCATCACGGTTAGTTACAACTTGCACATACAACTTCAATACATACAATCAATTCACATTCAGTTTACAATTTCCAATTTCTAACACATTAAATAATATTCATGTTATGGTTCAAAAATACCATAACACCGGAGACTTAAAACCAACAGGGAAGAACATTTGACGAAACATGTTGGGTCCACATATGCACAAGTAAAGAAAGCAAAACATTATGAAAAGTAGTAATGCGCAAGGTGTCGACAAGCAGAAAAATGTAAGACTCATTTTCGACAATGAAAAACAAGACCCATTTCAGGTTATAAGTGTTTGATTGTGATCTTCAAAATGGTTTTATAATCCTTATACGGATTGTAGCCTATTTTCCAGTAAAAACTTCAGCGAAATACTAACACCTAACGGTTGGCGCACAGGGCCAGGCAATGTGGGCCAAGGTGGCCTAACAGTCCTCCACTTATGACGTCACTCACAAAAAACCCGCAACCCCAAGAAAAAAATTTTTTTTCGAGTGCAATCTACCAGACTGGCCGATCCGTTTGACCCTTGAACAGCTCTCTAGCGCAATCAGCGGTGGAGCTAGGGCGTTGGTAAGGCAACCGAAAACTGCTGTTTTTTTGCGAAAATCGCCGAAACCACCCGGGTGCCAAAGTGTTAACCGTTTTTCTCCAATTCCCCACTTTTTAGTGGGCCAACTCCATTTTCCACCACAGTATCGGTCTTTCACAAAGTCGATTTTAACCCATGGAGTGTTTAGTACCTGAATGACTTACAATACCTCATATATTGGTTGTTTTTGTTATTAAAACAGTCTGTAAATGGTTGTGATTTGTAAAGTAAGTCAACATTTGGATGTGATGTGTTAAATTTTGAAGCAGTGGTTCTACTGACGGACCGGTCATTCCCCACTTGGCAACTCCGCCATTCCCCACCAGTTGAGAATTCCCCACAGGTTAAGAACCACTGGTCTATACCGTCATCGATCCTTACAAATGCAATGCAGCCCAGGCTTTATTTTCAGTAAAAACGTTCAATATCGAGATGTTACAAATTGCAATTAACTACACATCACAAAAATTTGAAACAAAACGTACTGTAGTAAAATGCCAGAAATCCACCTTAGAAGTATGGATCAGATCATTCACTTAAATCTTAATGTGAACTGACCACGCGACCTCAAAATTAGTGGAGTCCCCGTGCACGAGACATGTGCATTTATAAATTTATGCAAATTCGTCCAACGACACGTGTGATTTGTATTTGATGTTTCAGCTGCCATACCTCGTCCAAACCGGTGTGAAATGTGCACGAGAGAAGCAGGCAGTGAGGGAACTATGCTTTTTTCGTTTGGTATGTCTGGTGCTGATCGGTGGAGGTTATCTTTGCTCTTTGGAGCTCTTTGGAGGTTTCATGCATGAGTTTGCAACGTTTTCGATGAGAGTTGCTGATGCGTTTTTCTTGTTTGGTGTGTCTGGTGTTGTAGGAGAAATTCCTTAAAGGATTGACCAACGCTTTGGTGGTTTCATGAATGAGTTGTCATAGGTCACTGTGAGTTCAGATGGGCAACTGTATGGGCGTTTTTGGTGAAATGCTGTTGTAGCGTTTTCGCTGAGAGTTGCTAATATCTGGTGTGATATGAAGTATGTTTTGATCATATACCCCGACTTTTTACCTACTACGTACAGTAGATAGTACGTAGAGTGCACTGTGGAAAATATACAGGCGGACATTTTTGTTTTTAGCTTATAAATACAAGAAACATTTGCTATGACCAGTTGATAATCTAAGTGGTCATTGTTCTGATGCAATCATTGATAGCATGCCATAACCTTTCAGTATTCAATGTTCATGTGTACATATCAGTATTTAAAACATATGTTTGGTTACCAAAACAAGCATGTTATACTTTTGTGAATTTAGTCCGGAAAAATATTTGATGACGAGAAAATTATGCAAAAATTTGTAGAGAAAGTATGGAATAATTTGGAATTGTGGTTTAGTTTTTCTTCTGCACCTCATGAAGGAAGACGAAAATGCAAAATATCTATACAAATTCAGAATGTTTAATCAAATGAGAACAACTTGCATATCTAAAGTTTTATTCTAATGTAAGTACTTTAAAAGTTTTGGATGGTGAAGGACAGGGCAGTTACCAACCTCACACGTGACTGGTCACCACAGACGGACCTGTGGGCGCCGACGCAGGGAAAAAAGGATTGCAAATTTGGTATGATTAACAATTGCTTTTCGCAAAATTTATCAACCGCATTGTTATCAACTAAGCCAGGAAATAATATTTGCAAAGAACAGTGTTTAGGAAATTAACTCAATGGTTTCAACCAGACTCTAAGTTGATACAGGTATTTGTGTGGGTTGAAGTAAAAAACAAAGGTTAGACAGAGATTTTGAAACTGCGTTCTCGTGCCTCACACAGATTTCATGCAATATTATCGCAAATCCACGAAAACAATGCTTTCATCCTGATTGAAAAAAATATCCGATTCGTAAAAGGTATCGCCGTAGGTATTTCTATTATAATTATTTCCTATCATGTCGAAAGAATGCATACAATAAAAAGACTAACAACTACTAAGCCAACATTTGCTTTATTGGCATCTCTTAGCAGATGTAGATTTTCGACTTTTTATCGTGATTTTCCAAGCCAGGTGAAGTTTCAGCGAAAACGCATTTCATAAACCGCCGAAAGTTTCTGTTGAGAAAAGGAAGCTTGGTTGTGTAGCAGTTTCTCACCAAGGGCCAGAACGCAGACCTTGTGCACTGGTTGGAAGTTTTTCTGTTTATTGCGAAATCCATCATGCAGACAAACGCAAGATTTAAGCCTTCAGCAACATTCCGATGTGTTTCTAGTTTTCAAACAAATTGTTTTCAAATGACAACTGGAGCCTAATTGGTTCATTTGAAGTTAATCTTTTTATTCAGCCAAATTCCTCCTTCAGGTTTGCAATGAAGTTATCCTGCGTTTTGGTTATGATTCAGGAGACAGTTGCAGCATGTGCCAATCATGTAATGATCGAACTGGAACGCGTGACTGCGCAAGCATCGTTTAAACACCGGTTGTCATTTCCTTTGCCAATGTCTTGCAGAGCTCAATTGGAAACGTTTGTCAAAAGAGATTGGCACTGACGAATCGGCTTTCGAAATCATACTTGTGTTTTTGTATGCAGATAACATATGTATTACTTGAGATTAAAAGGGAGCTACAGCAATCCTTACCTCAAAACGATTGCAGATAATTGGCGTTTTACTAATTTGTCCGTGATATTTCACAACTGCGAATCATTGCCCATCAAATGTGCGTGGTATTTCTTGTAAACGTACAGTTGGATGAAAAATAATACAATAGGTCTTGCAAGAAGCTCATAAAATATGTCCATTTACACGAGGAATGAAGCAGCATTTTTCACGAATGGTTCTCGTGCACAGATGGCAAGAAGTTGAACTGACACCCTGCGCATGATGAAACGTTATGCATTTCCTTTTTGCTTAGCACTGCCACACAGGTTTTGAGGTGAGCGTGTTTGACTTCTAGCAATGTATCCATAGTTCTATGCGAACAAAAGTCATTCTGCAAACCAAAATTGATAGCCTAATGGCATATGTTCCTTTGCAAAAAGAAAAATGATGGCAGCAGAACTTGTGCCGCAAACTTCACATCTTAAAGCGAAATTTTTTATTGCAAGGAAATTTCAGCAAGGATTAAAAAAAACAAGAGAAACTAGTAGAAATTCGTGGGAAAGGATTGTTATTCAAAGAAGTGGACGCAAATATTTTAAGGAAAAGCTATTGGAAATCTCGAAAAGGAGTTCTGACGAATATAAAACTCGTTGAAACTACAAGTGTTCGTTTAAAGAAGTTTTCAATGATCCAAAATAATTGTAATAAAACAGCTACATTCTGTTCCCCTCTCTTGCACCCTCGCAAGAATATTTGGTTTTGAAAGGTTGCAGGATAATCATTGATTCTGATTAAAACCGTTGAATACATATTTTTTATGATTCAGGATGTTTGAGCAACTTGCACTTTCCCTGAAAACAGAGTTTGTCCTGTAAATTTCCAAGCCGTCGGGGGCTGCCACTACCCCGCCCACTGAATCGTACGCCTGTGTAAATGAGTCAGACTGACAAGGCTCATTTCACGAAACGAGAAAGCTGCTTTAATAGCAGTTGAAACATCCCAAGCAACGTGATGGCACAAACATCGACGAAGCTGTGAAATGCTCTCATTTCATGTGCAAGAACTTGCGAAATTGCTTATGCATCCACTTCACTCCAATTTTCACCAGAAGCTGTTTTAAGCGATCTTTTATTTGACTTGAAAGAAAACCAGACAATTACGACGAAGCAAGGACGTTTTGTTCACCAGGCGGTCTTTGGAAGCTGTTATCAATTTGTTGTTAGCTTGTATCCTTTGAGGTAAAGCTGAGACTTAGAAGTTTTACAAAAAAAGTCAACTTCGTTTGCAATGCAGGAGCAAGTTGTTGTTGGCTAAGTGTATCGCAGACAAATATTCCTTTTTCAACTGTGATGTTTGTTTACAGAAAAGCAATGCTTTACGCGCTGTTTTAGAATCAACAGATGCGTTCTTCCGTTTATTAAAAACATTTGTAATTGGGGAAAGATGATGCTGCAAACTGCCGTGAATTTTCCTATAACCTGTTTCTTTGCTCATAGTGTTGTGTAAAATACACATTTTTCATCAAACCGCAACTGAATTACCATTATCGAGCAGTTGTTAGATAGATATGTCTCAGAAAAGGAGACAAGTATCGTATAACCTCCCCACTGGAGTGTTGCTAACTTCCACAGATAGCACTGTCAGTTTTTCAATTTTGTTGGTGCTAGAGCCTTGCTTACATTTATCTTGTGATTCGTTGCTTTCTCAATTTTCATTTCTTTTTCCAGAAAAACAATATCGATAAATTCGGCTTACGATGCTGCTGTGATAGTCGTCTGCGAAACAAAACGTTTTACCTGACGTTTTTTCATTCGAGATGATCGCAGCTAGTGTCAGGTTTCCAATTCCAGCCTAATCTCTTTGAAATTGCTCCTTCTGCATGATGCCAAAGCATGGTGTAGGAAAAGAAACAATAATATAATTTACATGCAGACAACTTTAAACAAATGAGCAAGCAAACGAATTGTCTATGATCTGGTTGTTCCCGAAAATTCCTTGCGAAGTATCTGTAATAACCCATATTAAGCAATAAGAGGAATCGGAAATAAATCCTTCTTTCCAGCAGAAAAGAATTCAGTGCCTAACGTGCAATATGTGGCTTTTTGCAGAGCAGTTTTGGTAAATGCACCACTACTGCACAATTGCATTTAACTCGATTTCACATGAGAGAGCCTCTGAATTTGCAAGTTGGTCCGGAAACTAATACAGAAGAATTGGGACATTATACGGGGGTCACATTCATTTTTATCGCTTGGACGTTTCACTCCCAAAAGCATTTCAATGCGAAGCAAATGCGCCGCTGCCCATGTGCCAAAAATTGGTTAATTGAATGAAAACTCTCAGTTGCTTCACAGACGTTGTTATTAAATGGTAGGATTCACTTAAAAGCACTCGTGTTTCTGTGTGCTTTCGAGGAATTAATCGACTGCCATCTGCTTTCGTCTTCTTGCGATGATTCAAACTTGGACATATCTCTATTCAAGTATGTACTTTCCAAGATGGGTGTAAGCAAGGAATCGATCAGCAAATTTTTAATAGGAAATCGATTTCACGTATAATTACGCATCCTTAGTCCTGAAAATTGCAAGCAAAGCATACGGGTGAAAAGTTGAAAGGCTGAAGAAACAGCAGAGAAAAAACAAACTCAAGACTACAATCAAAATTTNGTAACAGCTTTGCTTGCAATTNTCAGGACTGAGGATGCGTAATTTTAGGTGAAATCGATTTCCNATTAAAAATTTGCTGATCGATTCCTGGCNTACACCCATCGTGGAAAGTNNATACTTGTTGGTAGACTTCCTGTCAAGTCAGTGTGAATTTGCGGTGCTAGGGATGTAATCTAGTCTTATTTGAAGTCGCTCTTTTGTCCTTAAGCTCTTTTCGCTGTCCAGCAAAAATGGGAAATTGATTTCACATGATAGAGGAAATATTGCTGTACTTTCAGTTGTATTGCAGGCATCTGTTTGTCTTGGAAAAGGGTCTTTAATTAAATTTGTGGGCTATATGCACGGCGGGATTTTGTGTGATTTACTATACAAACGTCTAAAATTATCGCTTGAAGGAACTGTTGATTTCATCGTGTATATTTTACATTGACAACTAATGTTATAGCAATACGTCAGCATCTCTAGCAGAAGCTCAAGGGATCGCTTGCAGACGTTTATGGTTTAAACATCTCATGATTAAATGTTGCAGCATAAACCATTGAAGGAAAATTTCAGTAATCAATATTAAAATTTTACGCAATTACAGCGAGCTGTCAGTTGCCACCGTCACAAATCACAACTACAGTAATATGAAAGATCCAGTGCGCAGCAAGAAGGCGTTGTCATCTGCACACGTTCTTCACCGTTACACCAAAAACTTCCTCAAGACGACCCGCAAGTCGAACGTGCTCAAGTCATAACACGTAAGTCCTGACGTGGCGAGCATGAGAGCAAAAACTACTGTATGGCAAGACGGAAGCCTGTGAGTTGTTTCTACTCATCACTTCCGTTGCTTCCAAGAACCGGATTCGTATCATTACGAACTGATGGTGGAATATCAACAGATTGGAATCTCAGTAAAGAGTGACATAAACACCACACATTTGTGACTGCATCATGGGCTTCATGTTAAAAATCCAACAACACGCAACTAAAGTTGCCAGGTCATCACGAGCATTTTCGATCCATCCGATTGTTTGGCCTTCTACTTGAACTTCATATGCCTTGGGTTCGCTCCAGTAAATCAGGGCGAGATAGAGTGTTATAGCATTCTGTAATAAATCATTTATACTTGCAGGTAAATGGTATTACACAAGAAAAACGTTGCCGTCAGTATTATTAATTACATATCTCAAGGATGTAATGCAACGGTATTTCCAATTAAACAATTTAAAGAAGCTAGTTCAAAAAACGTTGTTGAACCCCGCTCAGGTGTGTTTAAAAAATAACCTTGTTGGTATAATTTGCCCCATTCTGGCGAATTTGCTCCCCCACTAACAAAGCTTACTCAAATTTGGAGGTGCACAGGCGCGTGTGTGAGTATTTTTTTATCAGAATTGGCTTTAAGCTTCTGTTTTTCTTTGATTACTAACGTCTTCAAACTGAATATGTATGATTAAAAATACACTCAAAGTGGCTTCTAAAGGAAATCCAAAGATTTCGTAGAAACTTATTGCAAACTGTAAAGGAACGAATCGATTTTGCAAAGAATCACACCTTTTATGTGAACTTACACATAACAACTTACGGTATGAATGAATTAACTAGTAGCTACGAAAGTACGGCATGCTTTTGAAGAACTACCTCACGTGGTATTTATTTATTTAGGTTAGCAAAAAGACAAAAGTTTGCGTACACACTTATTATGTGCAAAATAAGTTAACGATCCGTTAAATGGATTAACTTCAGTGTTATCAGAATCACTTAAATTTGAATGCGACAGCAATTCCAGTTTAATTCAAAACACCGGGTTTGGTAGTTGAAAAAAAACGAGTTTCGGGTAGTAGAAAATAGCCAAAAAACGGGTTTCGGTTGCGGGAAAACCCGGGTTTCAAACACTACTTGCGCAGCATTGCATGCTTCGTTTAAACGTAGTATGTTACGTTGTGCTGTGCAACAGCTTCTCAACGTCTG
>JGI24158J21664_10011275_pt1 | contig 11891 bp, 9 predicted proteins | sample Ectturendosymbi3_FD_21664 | JGI IMG/M metagenome (IMG submission 21664) | reverse complement strand
AGCACAGCGCTGGTGGTCTTGGATTTGGTCGTAACTTGTAAGGAAAGGAATGTTGCAGAAAGGTCGTACCAAGGTTGAATGAGCACGATGACGCCATATACTTTACGGTTTTAACACGGGCCCCTACAACAGCGATTTGACCCCCCTGGCCCAATGTGCTAGTTTCGCCACTGGTCGCCCTCTCATTTGGAAGGTTGGGTGGTCGATCCACAGCCACTGAGTGAATTGCCGGAGCGCTCCTTAGGCAAGAGCGTTCACCTCAATCGCCCCGATAAGCATTGCGTTTGTGGTTCAGTCTGCGTTATTCCCTGAGATTTCTAAGAGAGTCGAGCTGATCTATGCTGCTCATCTATGCTGCACGATGATGTCTAGTGCACTGTTGTAATCCATAATCCTCTTCTTCGGGAACCAGGTACAGACGACTTCGGCTAATTGCATACCGGTTAAACGCATAAACCGGTTTATCGCATAGGATTCTAAAATCCCAAACCAAAGCCATTCACACGTGAAGAAAATAGTCCGGTTAATCGCTTGCCGGTTATTTGCACAAACTGGGTATTCGCATAGAAATATACCATATGTTTGTAAACTTACAACGGTTAATCGCATAGTTAACTTTAAGAGTGTAAAGCGCACTGCTGAGATAGTGTGAAAACCTGCGGTGCCATTAATCCGATCAAGCACCTGTTGCCGAAGGGACTGCCTTCACCGACGTGCCAAAATCAATACCGCGCGTTCAAATTCCAGGCTTCAGCAATTGCAGACAGGGCTGTCTGGTTGTGTCGCGTCCCTACACGTGCGAAGCTTTGTCACGAAAGCAGCACTTTTGAATTTTGTGGCATTGGATCGACGCATGCAACTGTGCTGAACTCCTTTGCATAAGATATGTTAATTTCTTTATAGAAAAGAAAATGGTGCAACGGTGCTACTGTACACCAACTTGGAATTTTAGTTCCATTTGACGACTGTTACTTTTCCGAATCATTGCGCACAGTACACTTCACAGTTTAAAATGCGGAATTATGCCGTGTCTAGCAGACAACTAACAGTCGTCAAATGGAGAATTATTCCATGTTTAGCAGTTTAAAATGCGGAATTATGCCGTGCGTTTCGCCGTGGAAAATGCACTGTTTCAACTTCGTTACTTATTTGACTTCACTCTGTTTTTTCACATCAATAAGATTCATTTGGTGAATGCCCCAACCGAATGATGCATAACATTACATACGCCATTGGGATTATCAAAGCTTCATGGACGCCACAGGCTAACATGTCAGTTAAGTCTTCACGTACAGCGCCCAGCTGTATCAGGACTAAGAAATTTTAGAACCTCTAGAAGCATTTCTATATCCCGCAGTTCTACAAATCTTCGTACGCGACAGCTGTGAGACATCAACATGTTCACAACCGCACTGCACAGTTCAAAGCAAGCAGAGAAATGGCCGCGAGTGCGGGAAACGTTCCACGATTGATACAGGCGATTATTACGTCACAGACGCAGTGCGCTCGTTTAAGACAACCTGCAACATACGGGCCCGCAACAACTTCGAATTCACGTTTCAACTAATGACCGTTGCTTTGCTAAACACTGAAGGATTTCAGAATTTAAAATACTGTATTAGGAGCAAGGGATTTTTAGAACATCTAGAAGCACTTCTGTATCCCACAGTTCTAGAAATCTCCGCGTTCGGTGTCAAGCTATAACATACCAACGGTGTCAGGTAGCAAGCATGTGGACAGATGTCGAGTAGGGCGGTAAACTTGCGGATATTTGTTTGATACGGATAATCGCGTATTCCGGTTAAACGCATAAAAAAGCTTGGCAAATTGGCTATGCGATTAACCGGAATCGTCTATCAACAATCGAGAAATCATTGAGATTGCATACATCAAGGAGACGTTGGCCATTATCGTTCCTAACTGGGTGCACTACTGTTATGTGCGCTGGCGCTGACAGACTCACATTACGCGCTGCAAGACTGTTTCATTGGCATCGGCTAATATCTTGGCTATGTCGTGTGGTGAAGCACTTCGCACGAACTGATGAAGTTGATCAAAGAGGGCATCTTTGATACAGTCATCAGTAGGGCCATTTAACGTCATAAAAGTCATTTTTTCTGTGCTTCAGGAAGCTATGAAACGAATTTTGAAACAAAAATCGCACCCAGGCCTACGAAGTCTATAACAAAAGTTATAAAGTCATAAAAAGTCATGTTTTCCATGTTAAGTCATAAAGATATGTTTTTCATATTTTCAACCTAATTCAATAAGGATACCATAAAAACAATCTCAAAATAACAGGTGAACCTACAACTATATCACTAGGCCTAAGCTGCATCCTGCAAATTGAACTTCAATGTTTGGCAAAAATGTAGGTGAACAAGTTATTTGGATGAAATGTAATGCACTGCCTGAATTGCATGTTCTTGCTGCCCTAGAGAAATAAACCAATGTCGTTGCATGCTTTCAATTTGCTTCACGCCTCAAGAACGGCGTCCCACAGAGATCTGTCCTGGCGCCCCTTCTCTTCAACATCTACATCTCTGACCTGCCAACGTCTCCAGAAAGTATGCATATGCTGACGACCTAGCAATCATGCATGCTGATGGAGACTGCCATGCAGTTGAAGGGGTAATGAACAATGACAACCGTAGGTGAATACCTCTAGACCTGGAAGCTGAAGCTCAGCACTACATAACCGGTGTCGCAGTCTTCCACCTTAATAACAAGGAAGCTAAACGTGAGATAAAGTCAAGCACAACAACGAAACCTTGCCATTCTGCTCCGAGTCCAAATACCTCGGAGTAACGTTGGGCAGGTCGCTCACGTATCGCCGACACCTTGAGACACTTTGCAAGAAGTTGACATCACGCATCGCACTATTGAGACGGCTTGCTGGCTCTGGCTGGGATGCTGGAGCAACAACGTCGCGAACAGCCATCTTATCCATGGTCCATTCAACAGCAAACTACTGCGCTCCTGGCTGGTGCCGCAGTGCTCACACCCGGCTCACTGACCCTGTCATCAACGACGCCTTGCGGACTGTGACTGGATGCATGCGTCCTACACCAGCGGACAACCTTCCTATCCTTGCAGGCATCCAACCTGCTGAGCTTCGTCGCAATGGAGCCACACTGTCACTAGCACGCCGTGCCATGGAGCCTGGACATCTGTTCCGCTCAGTTCTCACCCGACCATTGAGTGCAAACGCACGGCGCCTCAAATCGAGACACCCATTTGTATCCGCCGCATAACATCTCATCAGTTTATCTGACAAAAACTATATACGTACGGCACAGTGGGCGGACCACCGGAGTGGCGGTCAGCCCCACAAGACTCCGCATTTTCATCCCCGACACCGGCGCCCCCCTTAACGACCCTCCCAAGAAGAGCCTGGGTGCGGCTTAACTGCCTTCGCACCGGTGTCGGACGTTTCCACTCCTGCCTGTGCAAATGGAGCATGGCCTCCTCTGCGGCCTGTGAGTGTGGCGCAGAAGAACAAACCGTCGACCATGTTGTCCTCCAGTGTCCAATCCATCGACCTCCCCATGGACTGCATGGCCTGACGGTTCTGGACGATGAGACAATCGAATGGCTGCTCAACATCTGCTCCGAGATCTAGTGCGGCCAAGCAGTGGTATAAACAACTCACTTAAAAGAAGAAGAATTTGCTTCAAACCAAATGACATGCTTTGAGCTGTTTATTTTAGTAGGGCTTCAACAAACCATGGGGCTATCATCTTTTATGCCTTATTTTCACTGGTAATGCTTTTATATACAGTAGTTGTATGTTCTAGCTGAGTCATTTTTGTTTGGTCATATAAAGTTATATTTTCAGAAAAATAAAGTCATATTATCAAGTTTTAATAGGTCATAAAAATGGCCCTAGTCATCAGAGACATGAGTGCATGCATAGGTGACGGTGATGGTTGACTTGCCGTGCCGTTCTAGGAAACAGGCTGTCAGTAAATTATATAGCTAATTTGCCTCCAACTGATGAGCGCGTGTGCGGTGTGGCATAGCGAGAACGCACCCATCTAGGTCCTGGCCATTCTCAGGATCCCTCCATGTAATAGTGTAGTCGGCAACGGGACATCCTCCACCATTTCTCCATATGGATTCGCATAACCCGGTTGTGTTGTAACGAGATAGTTCGTACGAGAGGAGCTTTGCTGGTCCCAGGTGTAACAGAGTTTGGGTATTCCGCATGGCAATATGCACGTTATATTTAATGTTCAGTGGAATAGGTCCAAGACCGTTAAACGCAGTGTTGTTAAATACTTAATCTTTAATATGTGGTGTTTTAAACTTATTTCTGAATCAGAAAATTTTACGTATATTAAAAATTATTTTGGTTTGCACCGATATTTTTGGTTACATTCATTGAAGGTTATGCATACGATTTTCATTGCTTGAAAATCGTAATATTCAATAGTTTTTGTTTTATGTAATCATTTGTGCTGCGGAGGCTTTTGAGAAAAACAACTTTTTCGTCCTTAAGGCATTTTCCCAGCATTTTTGTCAAACCACGGTGATGAAAAAGCAGCTCATCTGGCATTTGAAAAATGTTAGGGATTCCACTGTAGTTTTCGCATTCTTGAAAACGCTGGAAATGTCGCAATGTTTCAAAATTTCATTACCTCGCAAGTGCCGAATTCTATTTTTTCTAGATGTGCTGGACAGGTGTTTTTTTCCGTAATGAGGTATAACGAATTTAAGTTGTAAATGTAGAAGATTTACGGCTGTGTTGTGACAAAGCAGCGTGATGTTAGAAAGGTGTATGCTTTTTCAAGTAGAAGTAAAAGTTTTGGAACAGAGCGAAACTTGAAAGTCGTACATAGTTGCATTAGAAAACCCACAACCGCGCAAAAACCAATTTGTTTGTTGTTTAATGTTTCACACCAACGCATAACGAAATACAACTCACACACGCATGCAGTAACATGGAACACACGAGCACAAACAGTTGGCATTACCAAAGATCAACCGCGTGGATGGCGCCAACATCGTTAGTACGATTAGCACCACTGCATACTTCTGTAATCGGTTCAGAACAGGCGGATTCATAACCTGCATGAGGGAGTGAGACGCTGCGAAGGACCAGGGATCTTTGGCTGCAGTCGTCTCCAGGATGATGCTATTTGTAGTGAAAACGGAACTGTTGGTCAATAAAACAAGTAAAAGCCTGTTGCTCTGAAATTAAGGTTTTATATGTGCAATGCGTTTATGCGACAAACGGAAGCAAAATGAGATGCAAGGCAAATTTTAGCGGCCAGTAGAAATTAGCTTAACTTTGCCACACGAAATGTTTGCAATATTTGTGCTTATCATAAATATTGTTAATATTTAGTATAAATAAGAATGATTTGGATGGCATTGTGAAAAACACGTGTTTTCATTTTCGGCAAAAAGCAGTTATCTAAAGCGCGAAAGGTACAGACGACAAAGCACGGATGCAGCGCGTATCATAAAAACATGCTAGTGATAACAGATAACCGTCAATCAATAGTATGAGGTGAATTAGCTGAAAGAACGGCACACTTACCGATATTATAGTAGAAACTTTCAGAAACCATGAAGTTTCTGCTTTCAGCACATTGTTCTAGGGCTGAAAGAACGCTATTTTGCGTTACAGTTTTAGTGCACTTGTTCAAGCATTTTCAAGTCACAAGCCATAAAGCTTAGTATTCATTGCTTACTACCATAAAATTGCGTCGTTGAAATTGTAGCATATTTTCTCACTTTGAATAAAATCTTAAAATAACATTTAGTTTTTGAAAATATTTTTAGTTTTTTTGCCCATATCTTTTTCAAACTTTTCTGTGCTTTGCGTTTGTAATGCAGTTTATGAGCATGCTCAGACCTACAACAGTTGTAAGGACACGAGATGTGCCTTATTACGTATTAAAGCATTGCCGCTATGCACGATAAAGCTTACCGTTTTGACATTCAGCTAATAAGTATTATATCTCAATAGCCTACTCATCTCCAACATCCTGGAAAAACTTTGTGAATTAGGGCTAAGACGGCTGACTTGAACTCTTGAAACCGTAATGGCAACTCAGTTCTTGAAACACAGTTTGTGCAGAACTTCGTCAAATACCTTCTGTTTGGAACTAGGTCAGGCTCAACAATACCTGTGCTGTTTTATTGGGCTGGTTCCCGATAGCAAATGGCAGCGTTGAAGAAAGGGTTGTAAAGAATCGTGAAAGACGTTCAACAAAACGAAATTAAGAGATTTCGATTAGCCTAATCTTCAGATGGTAACGATATTTATTTTTAGGCAGTTCAGAAAACCGTTTTCCGATAAACTAAAAACGCTTGAATAAAGTGAAAGGATGTTACATTGTGGATTACAGGACAGCGAATTCTCTGAATGGGACACACAGATCGTAGATGTTTACCTGCTAGCGGTGATGAGACTGAAGGCATGGAGAATAGTTGTGAAGAAGACATCAGTCTCCGGTTTAAGTAGAAGTCACCTGTCAGGGGTAGGAGATAGTATCAATCTTGTTTTCGCGATCGTCAACAGATTGCGGTCCCAGAGCGGTCATTGCCTGCTTTGAAACTACAGTGTAGTCGCGCAGCAATGCCAGGTATTGAGAAAGAGGACATGGCTGAGTGAGTATGGAAAACGATAGAAGCAACTTTCCTGGCACATGTTCGATGGAGCATAAAAGAATTTGGAAAAGTGATTGAGGAGTTAAGACATGGTACAAACCGCAAAAGTAGTGGATCTATCCTCTGCGGCACCAAATGATAGCGGTGTTGTTCCTAAACACAGATGCAAGGAAAAGCACTGGACCAGTTGATGGATTTGTTTCAGGACGGCAAACAAACCATTGCATGTGTACAAAATCGCATAAAATGTATGCAAAAAATTTTTTTAAGTGCAGCAGCGCTTAAAATGTCATCGCCTTTCTACGAGAGCCGTCAGTGCAACCTAGCCTTAACGACCTTGGATATCTTTGGCAAACGACAAGTCGCGCGCGAATAAACATACCTGTTGCGTTCACACACAACATTCTGTCGAACTTGAAAACTCTTCTCTCTTACTGTAATCCATTTTTGCTTTGTCTTGAAGTGAACCAAACTCTTCGAATCTCCTTGCTTTACCGCGATCTGCCGTTTTTTGAGGAAAATACATTGAAAACATTGGACACTGCTATACACGGCATTTTCCGCATTTCGTTCATTTGAAAATTTTCAGTGAAACAATTCAGCTTTGAGTAGAAGTAGTCATGTCAAAGTTTTTGATATAAAACGAGTTTTCATACTTTGTCTAGATGATTTTTGATATAAAGGAATCAGGTTCATTATTTCATGAAATGAAAAAATGAAGAAACAGTTTCTTTAAACGGCATTATCTTGAGAAACAGCTGCAAATCACAATCTTTTTTTTGGGGGGGGGAGAAACTACAATCTGAAATTGCCACGTGACGGAAGCATCCTAACTGGAAACTTGGTAATTAGGAAAATCATCATTATATTTCATGCAGTCACTAATGTTATAATGCGAAGAAGAATTTGTCTACGTAAAAACACTTTTAAACAGATCTACGAAATGATGAAGAAAGTACGTTTGACCTGCGAAAACTTGAAGGATAGAAAACTCAAGACAGTTTGACAATTTCAACAGATCTGGCAGCACGACTCGAAAGGAATATACAACTGAAGATTTTGATTCAGTTTAAGATTTATATTCGATAATATTTTGATCCTGAAAATTTTGTGTTGATCGTAATTAGTTTTTAGAAACAGAGAGATCTATTGGCAAGTTGTGGTGTTAATATAATCCGAATAATAGTTTTGAAATTAAGGTTATAATTTTGGTCATCCAAAGTATATGCTTAAGGAAAGATAGAAAATATTAGTTGAGAAACAGTTTTTTTGTTTCAACTCTTGTTTGCATAAAGCGTTTTTACAAACTTTCAAGGGACAAAAGCTTACCGTATTTATTCAATTGTTAGCTGCCCTTGATTGTAAGCCGCACTTCTACATAGGTTACCTATAAGCCCCTGAGATACTTTCACGTGCCAACAGGTTTCGCATTTTTAGCAACCTTGGTAATGATGTTTACATCATTACAACTGCCTTCTGTTCATCATAATCCCTCCTGTGATGGAATGTGCATGTGATGCTGAAGAGAAGAGAATGCTAAAAGAGAGTTTGGTCGAAAAACAAGCCAAGGAAAGGCTGAGCGTCATCTAAGATCTTTCGATAAGGTAAAGAAAAAAGATGTGAGCCGCCCTTGACTGTAAGCCGCCCTTGATTTTGAGCCGCACGAAATCATGAAAAAAATCTTTCTAAGCTGCGGCTTACAACTGAATAAATACGGCACACATGAAACTTGTCAAAATTGGTTTAACGTTTTTGTATAGCCAAAAAGCAAAAAAATCTTAGTAAAATATTTTACTTCAGGAATTTTTCTCCGGTGCAAGAAAAGCGAGCATCGGATAGAAAAATTAGTCTGTTTTTGTTCTAATGTTCATTGACATGCTGTCCTAGCAGTAACGATCTTGATAGGATAACTGTGTTTGCCGACATTTCCTGTGTAATGTATGCAAAAACGTATAATTTCAGTGATAAATATGTGTCTCAACTTTCGGCAAAAACAGCAAGAAAGAATTTCTGTGGAAATTATTGTTTTCAAGCTTCGTATTTGCGTTGTCTGACGTTAACCGATTGTCCACTCACAAGTCGGTTTCATAAGATTTTTGTGCCTCACACACAGGTGTATAGCCAAATAAAACTTACAACAAGAACAACAATTTGTGTTTTTTTTTTACTTGTTGAATTCTTCGTTCACATACTGCCACGAAAACTTGAAGGAACGTTAAATTTTTGCATTTACCCATGGTAAATAAGTGGAAATCTGCGCTTTTCCAGAATCTTGACTTATCTGGGTTTGCGATAATGCCACATATTTTGAAAAAATTTGATTTATACTTACAAAATTTATTTCAGAGTGATGAATGAACTTGTTGGGGGCCCTGTTTTTGAAAAGCCTTTGCTATAAGATATAAGAGTCGAAGATATTCAACGACACAGGCTTGAAAACATACGTTTAATGCTGTGCAAAGCGTGCTGGCAAAAACTTGTTTGTTTTCGATGCTTTTTCGAAGATGTGACGTAAGCTTACAGCAAGTAACCTTCAAATCTTTGCCTTCAGTGCTTTGCAAACAAATGAGCGGCCAGCCCGTGGTCTAGTGATAAGTGCGTTCGCTTTGGTACCGGGTCTTAGCAAGACCTTGTAAATTGGTGCTGTAGCCTTCTTACCAGGCGCATGGTGTGCGGATGAGCTGCAGCGAACACACCCAGAACACAAAAACAAACCGAGTGAAATGAAACTAGAAATTGTACAAACTCAGTCGTGGCGCTACAAGACCAATGTAGTTATAAAGCGCCAACAACAAACCACCATATCAAAAAAAAACAAAAAAACAAATGAGTTACCTGCAATTGCGAGAACTACCGTGTTTCCCCGATAATAATACAGGGCTTATATTAAATTTCACTCTGAAATTTACACCAGGGCTTATTTTCGGTGATGTTTTATATTGATATGTGAAAAAATGAAGTTACAAAGTAAAAATTAAGAGATTTCTAAATCTACAAAAATTACGAAAAACTATCTACATCTGCTTATCATTAACATGTTTTTTATTCAAAAACTCGTTAACAACAATTTATTCAAAAACAATCATATCATTATCCTCTGGAATGTCTTGGAGGTCATCGGTTTCCAAAATTCCAGCAGAGTTTTCGCTTAACGCAGTTTCCCACCAGTCAACTAGGCCTTATTTTAAGGGTAGGGCTTATATATTAAAATCATCCTCAAAAATCACGCTAAGTTTTATTATCGGGTAAATCTTATTATCGGGGAAACACGGTATATGTGCGTACGAGGTTGCAATAAAAACACACTGCTCACCCTAGGTCATCGCCGGTTGGTACGTCGATGCTGCCGCAGGACTCCAATTTGTGATTGGTGAGGCCAACTGGAACTGGGTGATGACGTTTTGTTAACCTGTCATTGAATGGGCCTCTCACAGGCGCCAGAATGCTCCAACAGATAAAAACAGAAAAGATCTTGGTATCTTGATCACGTTTTTTCGCTTGTTGAGACATCTACATACATTTGTACTTTCCGAGGCTTTTTTCATTTCATTTTGTGCGCAGGGTCGGTAAAGCCTCTCTTATATTCGATTTTCTCTGCAATGTGCTTTCTTGATTTTCTTAGAACCTATAAGTTTCCAAACATTGCTCTTATGCAAGTGTTGTTTTTAAGACTTTACCAGTACCTGAAAATGCATCAAATGTTTGTGTCCAGGCTTGTCACAACTCGTCAACTGGCTCTCGCCACCGGGTCAGCAGCTCTCTAGGGCTGTATGCAGTATTGCATACCCTCTTGCTGNTTCCAAAATATCTTACTAAAAATCTTTTGTTTTACTTTTTTAATAAATATCAGGTTAATGANAATGTTTGAAAAATTGCAAACATCTTTAAAAACTTCTCAAGTTTGCAATGCGCTGACAATGATAACAGGAGTTATCGAAATGTTTGCAATATGTCGTTTGTATCGTTTTCAAGTTCATTTTAAAAACTTGTTTGAAGTCGACTTCAGCTTTTCTAATCAATTTGACTATGCACAGAGGAGACATCCCATGCTATGTTTCAGGTCTTTTTCCTTCGTGATTTCTGGATGGGATTCCTAATGACTTTTCTTAGTTTTATTCCGTGTAATTTTGCTCCAGCTTCTTTTTGACTGGATTTGCAATTAGAGCTAACATTTCTTGAAGACCCACAGGTCAATGCAGCGTCATGAACGTTTAAACCAAAACAAGCCCGTCCATTTAGATTTCAGATTTTGACGTTTATAACGACTTAAAGCTGTGGACTGATCAAAACTTTCACAGAAATTATTTTCTTTGATTTTACGCTAATTTTCTTTCGCTTCTTTGAGCTAATGCCAAGTTTTTGAGCTTGTCGTTATTTCAACTAAACTGCGACATTTAATTTGAACAAAATAGTGTGTTGAAAGAAGTCCCTATATTTGTAATTCTGGAAAAACATAATTTTTTCCTCAACTAGTAATTTGAAAAATAATAGCTTTATTGCTGTTCCAAGAAACTTTTTCTGTTAACAACGAAACCAACCAAACGTTATAGCGCTGCATATGCCAAATCACTCACAAGCGCTTTAATTTCTCTGTACTCGAATGCTCAGGTAATCACAGAATCGTATTGCATTAAGTCCAGGGGTGTAGTGGCAACGCTAAAAAAAGAAGCGTGGGAACACAACCAAAAAACTAGTAATTTTCAGCAGCACTTCAAACTAACTTTTAAATCAGTATTAATGAAGTATTCACTTTCATTATACTAAAAACGAAAACATTCAGTTTTTTCCACACACAACCTGTCTGGGAGCTACACACAGGAAATATACGCAAAAATACACATATTCAAATCAGGTTGCTATGAAAAAGTGTAAGAACCCCGTTCCAATTTGTTCCCGCTTCACTACATCCCTGATTAGGTCAGATGTAGACTTTAGAGTTAGACACTTTTGCACGGTTCAGCAAATTTTGTTCTGACACTAAACATTATGAAAACTCGTCAGCTTTTTGTGTGAAAGAGGTATATTGTTCCAGAGTAATTTTCTCGATATCATTACGGATAACCGTTTGTCAGAATGCGAAAACTCATGTTCTTGGCAAAAAATCGTTTTTACTCATGAATTCAAGAAATTTTTGTGACAATGAGACAATAAATTTATGGTATTAAAGAGTTAATTTAATTTAATTTATTTGTTTATGAGCAGACACGAAGTCCATAGTATGAACACACACTCTGCAGAACGCAGGTTGATAAAAACAGACAAAACAGAAC
>JGI24158J21664_10011273_pt1 | contig 11891 bp, 3 predicted proteins | sample Ectturendosymbi3_FD_21664 | JGI IMG/M metagenome (IMG submission 21664) | reverse complement strand
CATGTGAACGGTTTGTGCCCAGCCGGATGGCTCAATGAGCAGTCTATTACAAAGCACTGGTTCCAGTCCGTACGTACTTGTCCAGATAGTTGGGCCACTGGCCGCAACAGCCTACTTCATCTCTTTTACAGCAGCGAAGCTGTTATGAGATTTGACTACCGGACAGAAACGGACAGAACCGTCGCCAGAAAGTTTTCAATAGAGGGGGTTAGCGTTTCTGCGGGGGGGCTTTGGGTTTGTCCGGGAGGGCTTGACATCGAAAATTTGACAAAAACTCAACTGATTATAGTGTTTCATGTTTCAATTTGGAAGGCTTGGAGCTTTGTCTGGTGGGGCTAAGCCCCCAAAAGTCCCCTCGTGGTGACGGGACTGGTGTCGGGCGTCCCCACTACTTGCACAAATGGGATATGGCCCTTTCAGTTGCCTGCGAGTGTTGCGCTGAACAAACCGTCGACCATGTCGTCCTCCAATGTCCAATCCATCGACCCCATGGAGTGCATGGCCTGACACTTCTGGATGATGAGACAATCGAATGATTGCTCAACGCCTACCATGTAATTCAAGTGCGGCCAAGCAGTGGATAGTAACCACTTCCTCAAACGATGAAGTCACAAAAATGGCGAAAGTAAATCGATCACAGATACCCTGTGAAACAAACTATCGATTTACTTTCGCCATTTTTGTGTCGTACAACTTTGGATAATTGTCATTTCAGAATTTTCCTGACTACAATGAAACAGACCTTTGCGCCCTGCAGCAAATTTATGTTGATCAAGTTGGCCCTTCGAGCTTTCTTAGTTGTGCAGGCTTGCTTTACGGGCCCCCATTCAGTGATTTCAAATAAACCCAGATTGCACACCAAAAAATCCATATTCGTACAATGAAAACCCAGAAAGCTTGTGTTACGAACAAAAACATGCGAGTGTGCTCATTTGAATTGAAACGATAATGGAATACTGATTTAGTTATAGTTTCCCATCCAAATTTTCTTCTGCAGCGCAAACATTAACATTTGGATGTCCTTTTTACTGCTCAAGACGTTTTTCATAACACTGGTGACATACTCCGGTTATGATATCTCTCACTATTTCATGAGTACATCTGTTATTAAACTAGGAAATTTTGTGCAATCTTGAACTGTAGCAGCATCTAAAATCCCACAAAAATATAATCCCAATGCCTTCTTTATCTAATTGAAATTTAATTTTTAATTTGTATGCATGTGGAAACATCAAAATTTAAACAATCAGTCCTAGCCCTTCTTTCACCAGATTTTTCAATTGGCGTTAAAGACAATATCATTATATATACAACCCCGACAATGATCTTATATGAGGACATGAAACCGATTGAATACGTTGTGCTTCATCCAATATGCGTACTTTCTCACCTGATGTGCGTATGTAAACACTGTAATATAAAGTTACCTTCTGTGATTGAACACACTGAAGTTGCGGATGAATTTTGCACTTGAAAAACCCATATCTAACGGGATTTTTCATAATTAAACCTAGACACCTAGGTCGACTAAAAAGCAGATCTGGGTTGAGAAACCCCGCAGTATGAGCCCTGATCACATGCGGTAAAACGCCTACTACCGTAACTTGAAGTAAACTTTGAAGACATAGATATAGGAGCAGGCAAATTTTGGGGTTGCGAAGGATTTTTGCTCGAATTTCCCCAAACTTGCCCGAAAATATTTGGGCCACTTAGTTTTCCCATGATCAGCATTTTTTGGGATGACCTCCGAAAAAAGATCTTCGCGTGATTCTGCACACATTGGGCGCCATTTTGTCATATCAAAGCACGTTGGGCACCATTTTTGCTCGTATTTTCAGGGAGTTTGCAGAGATTTTTAGGGATTTTGCAGCGATTTTCACAGATTTTGCCCAGATTTCGGCGGATTTTCAGGGATTTTGCACGGATTTTCACCAAATAAGAACTTTTGGGGATGCGCTTGCTTCCCCTGCATTCTTGCCTCCTACACCACTGTTTGAGGATTTATTGACATGTTATTGACATTTTTACGCAATAAAGACTAACAGTAGAAAAATCCGCTAGCAAGTTTCGCGACCTGCCGCTGCAGGCAATGGAGCTGGCATGAGCGAACTGCAATCTCCTCATTACATGACAACCAGAACAATTGTAGCGGACACTCGTTTCTGCCCGCAGCTCGGTTTCTGAAATTGCACCGCAAATTACTTCATCGAATTCAACTCGGGCGATTGCGCAAAATCGCCCTTTAAAGAATACGAGCTTCGACTCGCACGGTGGTGAGAGACATTGTTGATATCGAGACGTCTCAAGTTTTCTGTTCGCATGTTCTATTTCAAGCCTGTTTGAGTTTGTCCGAGTCAGCAAAAATAAAGATGGTCGAGATGGTCATTGGCTTGAAATTTAGTCCCATTGTGGAAAAGGATTATAACGACTAGATTCCTTGAGCGACCACAATCGTCGCCTATACAGTGAACCTGGTTCTTGTGCAGGGTCAGTGTCACACCGGCAAATAAATTGCCATTGCAACAATTAAATTAAATAATCGGAAATTAGCTGCTAACTTCAGGTTTTCTAGAAATTTTTGGTGATAAGTCCCAATTTCCAAGGGGGAAAATGTCCGTTTTGTCCCCCTTGCGGACCCAAAGTTGAAACAATGGCACGTAAAACCCTACGCAGTTGCGCTAAGCGTTTAGGGGGGTCGCGGTCGCGACTTTGCCCGGGGCCTCGCGTTTATTTCATCCGGCCCTGCCTACTAAGTTGACGTCATCAGCTTTGCGAAGTGCAAGAAGTATAAAATAGAATTAAATACAGTAAAACCCATATACAGTAAAGTTACCAATTAAGAGAATCTAATTGAAAAGTTGCAACCCAAGCTGCCCACTTTACGTAAGAAAGGAAAAAACAACGGTAGGAGCAACTAAGCAAAACAAACTGCCAAGTGTACAGGTACAGTCACGTAACAAACAAAAATAATAGTCCAGTAGGTTACAAGATGCGTTAAGTGATATCACGTGCTTGCAAGAATACATTGACACAGCCACGCGGTGGGTCTATGGATGGTCGCCAGGGTTGGAGGAACCGGGGGACTGGGTCTAGGCCCCCCACTTTTTTCTGGGGTGTCCTGGCTCGCAACTTTTACATTTCGAATTTTGTTCAAATAAGTTATGCATCACAACTAGTATTGTGTCCATATTGTTAAAGTAAATCGCTTATTAAAAATTTTTTCCATAGTTTTTTGACTTGCACTTGTGCCCCCACTTTGGAAAAGGTTCCTCCACTGATGGTCGCGACTAGTCAAGAGCTATTACAAGCCGAAGTAGCGGAGGTACAAACCATCCCAAAACCTTCTGTTACATAGCAAGACTGCGTTAAACCCATACAAAACTCGACAACATTGAGCGAAACCAATCAGTAATAACAACAAAAAACAAGCAAAGCAGCAAATAGCACGTCTTCCCAGCTCATAAAGCAAGTTTTACGAGATCTCTACGCAACGCAGATAGAAACCTGAAGCTTTGTTAGGCTGAGTTCAAGATTGATGCTCTGTCAAGAATCTTGATAACCGTGTAGTGGTTAAATTAGACAGACTTCCGGACGTTTTGCTGGGTCGCAGCCATTCGTAGCACGCGCTTACCAGTCTTGAACCGAACCTGCAGCACATTAATACTGCTGGCAGTATCTATGAAATATATATAAGCATTAGTGTTACTGCACAGCAGTCAATTAAAACACCACAAATAATTTTTGAAGAGAAGGAAAAGAATAAATAAAAAAAAACGAAACCAAAAAAGGAACAGATGAACATGCCAGCACAAAATGACAAAACAAAATCAAGAAGCACTCAAAACCGAAGATACACAGAATTAAAGTAAAAAAGAAAAGAAGTTAAGCCAAAACCTCCGTAATCAAAGAACGAATAGGACAAGTCAAAAATTTAGAAGATAAAATTAATACGGAATAAATCCAAAAAACAAGCGTTAATCAAATAAAAACTGCTACCAAAGGGAAAAGGGAGCCAACGAAAGCAGTACACAAGCCGTAAAACCATGTTAGGCATTTAAAATAATGGATCAGTCAGGCAATTCGAATCGAGAGTATGTACAAGCAAAACTGGATTATAAATAAAACTCAAAATCACCTGATTGTCGATAAGATCATTCTGTTCAAATTGAAGCTATAATTAGATGCATCCATTTATCTTCACACCAGTCAATGTTTTCGCTTGGAGGTTGTTCCAGAACCGTCGCCAGAAAGTTTTCAATAGGGGAGCTTTACGTTTGTTCAAGGGGGGCTTGACAATCTGAAATTTGATAAAAGCTCCACCGATTTATAGTGCTTCATAATTTAATTTGGGGGCTTGGAGCTTTGTTTGGGGGGTCTAAGCCCCCAAAAGCCCACCGTGGCGACGGGACTGGGTTATTCCACGAATGTAATCTTATAGTAATTGGATAGGGAAGGCAAGATGTTGCGTATGACCGAGTGCTCCAAATCGTATTGTTTAATTAAAGCACCCTGCTCTTGGCGGGTGGATTTATGGCAACTGTTACGATGAGCGGTCCATCAAACGGAAACCTGATTTTTAGTTAAGTAAACAAGTGGCCACGTAGATACCATAGTTTGCACAAGACGGATGTTGGGTCAGCTTGATTCTTCCTGTTGAAGTGCAGAGATAGTCTTCCATTCTGTGATGTTTAGCATGTTTGCCATTTCTTGAGATTATGGGTTAGTAAGAAACTAACCACCTAATTAACCTTCAAACAATTATTATTGATTGCAATGGGGTTTACTTGGATCTTAAGTTGCATCGAACGTACTTGATTATTTATATGTGTAGAGGGCGTAATTACTTACTCCATATTTTTTCACATTCGGTTAGTGGTACGTATTTGGTTCAATACACCTCGTACCTCATTTTTTTAAACTGCTTGATGCACCAAAGTCTTGGCAATCGCTCTACATAAAACATGTGTACAATTTATTTTGGTTTTATTGCTTTAATTTCACTTAGTTTTCTACATTTTTGCAACTACTCTACGCTTGTTTTGTTTTCAGTAAATTTCCTGTTTGAATCTTTTGTAGCACATTGCTACTCAATTTATAGTTGGCTAGTAGTAGACAACTGTCTTATTATCCCGTATACGTATCTCGTATGTACGTTCTCGTTATCTCTAAACTATGGAACCCAGTTATAGCTCTCTTAGATCTTTCCATCAATCTTTCAACTGAATTCAATTTGTAAATGACAAACCTCGTTGGTATTCCTGATAGGAAAAATATAGAAGATACAAAGATGTTACATCTAGCCTTGGAGTCCTTTTCAACTATTTAAAACGTCTGACATTGTTCATGGATTCAGAAAGATAAAACTTAACTGTTTGATTTCACCTTTTGGCAAGAGATGTATAGCCGCCGATGCGTTTGCTACAGAGACAGTACAGGCTAGTGGATGGAATTCAGATAACCAGTCTTTTTATCACCACTTTAGAATTGCGAAATGTGGTTCAAGGACCGAAGACATCTCAAAGAAGTGAAATTGATTTCAGTGAAGACTCCGTCATTGCTGAACCAATGACCGCAAAGCATCAGCCTCCGAAGAAGGTACAAGAGATTGATGTTCACAGTTTCCCAAATGTTGTAAATGAAGCTCAACCTACGCGTCAGGTTGCGGTTGGTTTGTGACATCGTGTTCATAAGCGTAGCCAGGAGGCCATGCCCTCCCAAATTTTTAGCATATTTAGTCATTTGCGCTTTGAGAAGCGGTATCCTAAACAAAACACTGTTGCTCACCTAAATCAAATATTTTGCCTCCCTAAAATTTTAGGCTGCTACGACAGTGACGTGTTGACAGTTAAATGGTTTGGAAATAGAAACCATACAACAGGGTTGAGGAACCTGCGGCTCGCGTGAACATTTAACATGGCCCACCTCAGAATTTTTGTTACCCAAGTTAGAACACAACATCGCGTAAAAATGAAACTCCATGAAAAGCAGACACGTAAACAGTAATTCAAGAAGTCTCTCTCACTCATTGATGTAGTTTTCTCTCTTTGTTTTCCTTTGGAAAATAAAGGTAGAGTTATGGGATGATATTGATATTAATTAATTTTTGCGGCCCGCCAACAATATTCCGCAATTCATGCGACCCGTGACAGTAATAGGTTCCGCGTCCCTGCCATACAGTATATATGATCTGGAATTTTGTGCACATGATGGATAGGCACACAGTACAAAAGCGATAAAAGGCCTCGTAACAAAAGCAGTTACTAAAGCATTAGAAATCAACATGATTCAGATGTTCCGCTAACAGTTTGAAAATGAAACGTCTGAAGTATACTGATGCGTTCCATAGTTTTTGCGGTTATTTCTTGTATAAATAATAAGGGTTTTATTTTCCTATAACGCTCGCATTAGAAGTGAAAAAGTTAGTACTTAAGAGTGTTATTACAATTGTTTGCAGTTTTTTTCTAACAAACGTTTTTGGGGGATGCGAAGGTTTTCCGAAAGTCCTGTACGACAAGACCGGTTCCTTTTTTTACTTTGAATAACGATATCATGTTGAATACAGTTGAATAGTGCAAGGGTCTCCAAACTTTTTTGCCAGAGGGCCACATAAGCGGTTGCACAACCGTTCGAAGGGCCGGAAATCTTACGTAAGGCGGTTGTTTCGGGATATGTTAAATTTTGCCAAATCCGCAAATTTTTCCCAAATATACTTTTCATTATTGACAAAAGGGCTTCGCGGGTCGGATGAAATGCCTTCGCGGGCCGTAGTTTGGAGACCTCTGGAATAGTGTATAGCTTTTACAAATAGGTGATTGCTAATTGTTTGCAGCCAATAACCAAAGAGATGCAAGATTACAAAGAGGCAGTGGAGTGCAGAGGTCTGGTGATGCCCGGGGCGACTGCTTGATTGGATGCCCCCTTCTAAATTCTAGTATTAAGCAGTGGCGAATGGTGGTCTTGTCACTGGATAAACGTCGTTTTTGACGTCACAATATGACGTCATATTCACGTTTGCAAACCAACGTTTTGGCGAAGTTTGTTGACACAACATGCATATTCAGGGATGCCGGAGAAATTATCGAAAATCATTCTGAATTTTCTGGGTGCCCGAATAGTTGCCATAAATTTGTTTAAGGTCGATCTTCATAAACCATGAAATTACCAATGACACTGTTATGAACAGGCATCTCCACCCCCATTGCTCCCTTTTGAAAGGGTAGAGGGGCAACGCCCCACCGTGCCTCCATTCTCCGGCATCCCTGTGCATATCTACACGACTCTCTTTACTCATTGTTGTGAGCTACAATGTGTCACTGTAATGAGCATAAGTTATTAGCGGTCTCCTAAGACAGAGCAGTTCATAACTGCAAAAATATCCGGCAAAAACTTAAATCCTGGCTACGGGCTTGGGTAAAACAGGGGGTAGAACACAGTCAGTGCTACGTCAGCGCAGTTCACAACTACAAAAATACAATGCCTCGTCGAATAGCAGTCGATCAGAAAGTATGCAGAGGAGATGGCGGATACCCAGGGTTGACAGATTGAAGCTTGTAAACTACACAAGAATTGAGAATGCGCATAAAGTACGCAAGAAAATTTGTTTTTTGTTATGTGGTTGTTATATGTACTATTACTAAGGGGAAAGAACAGATACAGGCTTATGTGAGCCGTTGTGATCAATCCACCTGGACTGACAATCAATAATGAAGCTTGAAACGAAGCACATATTGCAAGCAGAGGTGTGCGACTGCATGAGCACAAAAAACGAAACGGGAAATTAGTGATGCATCATAAAATCAGTTAAATCAGGCACCTTCAAATAAGACAGTTTTGAAATTTGGCTCAGAAAATCACTTAAACGACCATAATAATCTTCAGGGTTCGTGTGATTGGACCTAACCAGAAAAAACACCCGTTTTTTTAAGCCCACTTTAAAAAAACAATAAAACCCACCAAAAATCCCACTCTTTTCTTTTCCTTTGAAAAATGTACTATGAAATAAAAAATAAAATAGGCAGCACACTTGTACAGTTAACTGTAATTTTTTTAATAAAACAAACGAGCAGCAACGAAATATTAAGGACTTGAAACAAGAGAAAAATAATTCGAACCGTTTGAGTAAATCTCAATGGTTATATTTTGAGCTCTGTAAAATTAGTATACTTTGATAAATTTTTCTGCCTTCTCTGCATACAAGCTGTTTCTGATGTTGGACCACACCAAACGATATGTTGAAAATATACACTATATACATGTTGAACTGGCAGGGCATGTGCATAAACTTGACGTGAACCTGCAGACGTTGTGTGGGAGTGGTTTTTCTCTGTTTGCTGTGCGCATGCATGCCAAGCCTTACCATTTTGGTGTGTATTGACCAACAACACTTTGCGAAAACAAAGATGGGGTACATTTCTTTACCCTCAATCTTGAATGCCATAATAGGTATAACAAGTCATTATTGTGTAATTCTGAAAGTGGTGATATTGCAGGATGCAATGTAAACAATACAGAATGGGGTTTTTGTTTTTTTTTTAATAACAAAAACCTGTTTCTTTTCAAAAAACAAAAAAATATAAAAAAAATAAAAACCCAGGTGGGTTGTTTTTTCAAAGCGGGTTTTTCTAAACCTTGATTATCTTACAATCTTTTTGTGATTTTCCTTTGATCGCACGATCTGAAACAAGTCTCGTCACTATCAGTTTGATTGGGTGTGCGCCGCACCAACAGTATACTGTAGGTCCCTGGTATTGAAGAAGCTGAGAATTACTGGCATTTGAATACGTAAAAAATAATGTTGACAACAAAACAAGTTTCGAAAAATTAAATCCATGCAGCATGCATTAGTAACTCTACAATAGGAAAAATCATCCAGTTACAGCATTTAAATTTTTGTAATTTCACTCTTTGGATTTCCCCACTGTTTTGGATGAGGTTCGTCCCCCTCTACACGCCACTGCAAAGAGGAAAGTATCTTTGAACAGTTGACATTTAAGAAACAAAAAACTTTGTTTACGAATAAGTTATTTGAATTTTGACATTATTTTTCAGGGAATCCTACTTTGGGATGGGTCAGCATGGCCTAAATTGAAGGATGTGTCTAACCCTCAAGTTTGCGGGTTTTGCTCATTGATCCGGAACCGCAGCGAAGTACGTGAAGACGTGTTATGTTATCTCATAATCACTGTGTTATGGCAGGTGCAGTTCGCTCGGAAATTTTTCACAACCCACAAATATACAATCCTGTGCTGCTTTTAATAAGAAATTTTTTTGCGGTGGCAAACATCAGAATCTCACATTTCATCACTGCAGTCTGGTCAAATATAGCCTAGGGTGTGTAGCCTGGAAGTTGTCATAAATTTAGATATTTTACGATCTGTTTTATGCAAGTATCAACATCGCTACACAAGAGATTTGGTAGTAATAAATTCTTGAATATTTTGATAAGCTTGGACAGCAACAGCTACAGAAACTGCAAAAATGGACAGAAAAACTAATGTTTTTTATCTGAATACTATTCATAATACTGCAGAAAAACGATGATGAATAACAAACCACGTAAAAACGAATGAAACACCGGGCACATGTGAAGAACCACTACAAAACGTTTCAATTAATTTTGGACTTATACCTTACAAATGGGAATTGAAGTTAAGGTGAAACGATTAACAAATTTGAGACATACCTCTCCAGGGAGCATCAACTTGTAGTCTCGAAATCCGAGCTAGAAAACTGAAGGAACACTTAGCTGGAATATCAGAGGGACTGTTCGTGAGCAGTATGACCATGTTCACAAGAAAGGATACCTACAAAGTACTGAGAAATATGATGTGTTATGCGAGAATAGTGATCACTGAACATAAACCACAAAACAAAAGAGGCTCATAAAATTAAATTCTGACGAGAAGCATGCGTGCCTGAGCTTAATGATATTTGTTACCTGAGCAGAACGGAAAAAGTGTTTGAGCGATGCTCGAATATTATACATCGATGCGTAAATAAGGTTTTCATTACATATACATTTTTAGCACCTTTGGTAACAACTTCTCGATTGAGCCTGTGAAATCTTCTGCAAAGAAACATTGACTGCAAACTTGCCATTGCTCCAAACCATGAATACCTGCAGGCGGTTCTCGCATTCAAATTGAGTTTTCCCCAACATTAGTGATTTCCTCAATCCAACTACGCTAGGGTAATGTAATGTTTGCATCATGTGATGGAGAAATCGATCAGACAAGACAGATGTAACAATGGACGGCATGCAAATGCAGTTTTTGATGTTGTGTTTGTTTGACTGACATTTCGTGAATAGTTGGATATTCAACCAAATTAGCTTTCGTGAATAATAAAGTACGCCGTGACAAAACGGGACCAAACTACAAGACTTTCCCCATCTTTGAAGGGTTTGAACAGCTCCCTAGCTCAATCTGCTGGCGAGTTATGGTCAGTTATGGCTATGGGTTGAATATACCCAGGTTCAGCGTTTGTGGGAGTAGAACTTTTACCAATTTTTGTTTTTTGGGCCAAAATCAATTGTTGTGCCCAAAGGTAACTGTTTGTCAGGTAAACATCCAGCAATAAAATGTTGCAAATTACGATTACGAAAAAAAAGTGATCCGCACTATCTCTGAAACTTGGTTTGGTAGACGTGCTTTTTGTCTGTTGAGGTAACATTCATTAGTAAATAACGTAAGCAAATCTGTGCTTCTTTGAAGAGCGTTTGCATGCATTTCCTTTCAATTATATTTTCGCAGTTGGAGGAGGAAAGCACCCACGCATTGATCGTTGACATCTTGAGTGAGGCTTCTTTTGATCCTCCTATTAGTAAAAGAAGGTGAGAATAGTAATTAATGTTATGTGTACAGCTGTCAAATGGCAATGACTGAAGTTGAATATGGCGTGAAATTAGTCGCTCTTGCCTTTGGTTAGAGATGGTCTTTGCTCTGATTTGCTTGTCTTGTTCCTTTGCAGCTGAAGCAATATTTCCGTTTTCTGAATATTTACAGATTCTCAAGGTTTTCGACCTTTCTCTGGAGTGCGGAAACGAAATTTGCAAGTTTTTGTAACACCAGATAAAATGGTCTTGTCTTATATTTGTGAACTTTTGTTTGAATCATCTTATGATTGGTTGAGATTATCTACAAAATTTCGTTTTCATGAAAGTCGTTCTGAGCCACACAACTTTTCCCAGACAATTAAATCAATTGATGTCTATATGAGCAAACCCCCAGTATAATCGTGCTAAAGCAGACCCGCAACAGACACAGGAACAAAAAAAAAATTTGCATCACAAAAAACTTAGTTTTAAACAAAAATTTATTTTGATTCACACAGCTGAGCTGCCATCAACATGAGGTTCCGTGAACATGTGGCGCACATTCAATTGTGAGACTATACGCTTTTGCAAGGAATAACAAACATACCACATTGGAAACTAATTAACCAAAGCACACAGTGTATACGTATTGCTTTTATTTTGAGAAAAGTGTTTCCTTATTTGAATGTCGATGTAGCAGGAGCATGCGTTGTACTGTACACAGTGGTGGGTTTAGGGTTGGGGGGCCCGAGGCAAGACAAAAAAGAGGGGCCCTCTGATGACGTCATCATCAGGGCTCTCACAAATGCAACTCCAAAAATCCCTAGAACAGTACCAAAACATTCCAAAAAATCCCTAAATCTGTGGTGGTGCAGCACATAGGAATAGGAACAGGCAAAATTTTGGGGTTGCGAATGATCTTTACCCGAATTCTCCCTAACTTGCCCGAAAAACTCCATAAAAAAGTGACCTACAAAAAAAAGTTTTTTATGTTATTTTGGGCGCCGTTGGGTGCCATTTTTGCTCATATTTTCAGGCGTTTGCTAAGATTTTCAGGGATTTTGTGAAGTTTTTCTGA
>JGI24158J21664_10011272_pt1 | contig 11891 bp, 9 predicted proteins | sample Ectturendosymbi3_FD_21664 | JGI IMG/M metagenome (IMG submission 21664) | reverse complement strand
TTCTTCCAGTGATATTTGACATGACGCCCTTATAATAATCTACAACAGAAAACTGATTTTATGGCAAGCGAATTCCATACCATTGCAAAAATGAACCCCTTACATTTGAAAAACAAATTATTTCAAATTTAAAATGGTGTAGATTAAATGAAACGTAAAGTAAACAACAAGTACGTGAACTCAGTCGAACCTTATTTTGCAGTGTGATAGGTATGGAGTAAATGTGTTTGCAAAAAAGATAAAAAATAGTAGCAATGTTTGCTTGTGATGGATTTTATCTAGATGTTGTACAAGCATTTTAGCTTTCTTCTTCTTGTGCGCGCTGTGCATTAGGCGATCACATCAGTGTTTAGATTTTTTCTTCAGACAATCTCATGAATGCTTTTTTTTAAGGAGGTGTCAACTTTGATGTTGTTTCAGGAACGTCGTTAAGTTCAGCTTCCAAGCTTCTTGCCGATCTCAAAATGAACAAGTGGCTTGACCGCTCCACGAAGTTGTTGGTGGTGGAGATAGTGTTGTACAACTCAAACTCCGACCTGCTTGCAGTAGTCAACTTGCTGTGCGAGTTTCCAATTACGGGAGGAATAGTACCGACTGCGGTTATCGAACCATTCAGGTCATGTTTTTTACTGTGGTCAGCTTTCCGTTCTTTTAATAATTTAAGAAAAGGCGGCGAATATCAAGTGGGCCCTAAACCTACGGTACGGTCCAATTTTTAATTTTTGACAGCAAGTTTTGCAAGAAGTACAAGCCATCCCTTTCAGCGTGCCTTCTATTATTTGAATCTTTATTAGGAGTTACAGTACTTTAAGTTGCAACAACAGATAAGCAAAACTTTTCTATCAACTCTTCAGATGTACTGTACGTGGTGCTGTTCAATGCAGTAATATTTTGAGTTGAATCATAAGCTTTAAATATCTTTCGTTCTTCACGTCATGCTTAAAAGTTTGAAACTTTATTGTCACATTGCATGTGGCTCACTGTAAACGTTTGCTGTATTATCCAATGCTAGGCAACGTTCCGAGGAAGGGTAGAGATGGGGGGTCAACAACGGCCGAGCTCAATACCAAAAATTTGTTTGAGTCCCAGTTAGATAAAAATGAAGAAAAAACAGCAGCTTCAAGAGATGACAACATTTAATTCAAGGAATGGCAACATAGCACCAAGCGTTTGCCACCTACTGTTTTCTGAAACTCGTTACAACTTTCTTGCGAATATCAACTACAAAAGAAATGCATGCAATCGAATTCACACTTTTCATCTGTTCATTCCTTGCTTTAGTGACAGAGCTAACTTTCTGCATCTGGTTGATCTAAGCTACTAGTGACATTCGACGTGATATCAAAAACGAAAAAGCTCACAAGAGCAACAACCATTATTCCATAAAATTTACTTGGCGATTACTTTTAAAAACAGGTTGTATCAAAGCAGTTACTCAGTTGAAGTGTTCGCTTGCACCATGCTTGTGGGAGTCATGGCGTTGATCTACACCATTCTCACTGTCATAGATGCTGTTGAAAGAAAACGGAAGTTTTTGAGTTCTTCGTGGAATGTGCTCGCTGTGGTACAGTTTTGCTTGTACTTCATGCTCTGCGTTTTTATGTTTCAGAATGTCGAACAAAAGGCTCTTTATTCACAAAAGATTAGCTTTTGCTTTTCAGAAAAGATTTTTTTATGAACTTTCACATTTGCTCGAACTTTCTAACTCCCCTGTTTTTTTTATATACAGTACTGCAAAGCTCATACAGTACGTTTTTGTCTGCGAGTTACCGGTCTTGCATGCTAATTTCAAAATATGCAAAAAGAGCACCATTCTGCACTTGCTAAGTTGCAGTCCGTACTGCTATTTACTATTTGTTAGCGTTGGCTACTTAGAAAGTTTAGAACAGGTAATTCATTGGCATTCTTTCCATACAACGAATTTTTTCATCTTGTAAATACACTGCACTTCTCCAACGGCAACGTGCATTTGAAATTGATCTTAAAGTTGCAACCAATTACGAGTTTTTACAAGTTACAACGAATCTCTTCACACTGTAACTTATAAGCCGCACTTCAATAAAGGCGCCTTGTCTCCAAACTAGCATAGCACATCTTTTGCCACGTGCTTTGTTGTACTTTTTAAAAGCGTAATTTCTTTTGGACAACTACGGGTCGAGAGAATCTATAAACATTTTGAAACATCTCGTTTCAGATACGGATCATTTTCATGCTGGCCTACGTGTTTGTCGCGGTTTACAGCTACAACCTGCAGGAGAGTACTCGGGAAAAATTCCAGCGACACACTTGTACGTTGGCTGATGTTGGTAGACAAAAACCTGCTTATTCCCTAGAGATTGATGGACTTTAAATGACTTACGTCCAGGCTGGAAATTGCGTTCCAATTGCTTAATTAGGATTAATAGCACATCTTATTGTGCAGTTAATGGCGCATTGCAGGGCCGGTGCAAGGTGATTGGTGGCCTCCCAGGTCTGGATTTTGAGGCCCCCGATATACAATATGTTGCGTTTAACACATACTATTTATATAAACAAAAACGTCTATTTATATTAACAAATGTTTATAAAAGCATGTTACTGCAACATCAACACAGCACATATAGGAGGCAGACTTACGCATCTGCTCTATTTCAAGTGAGGGGAATGACTTTTCCAAGTTTTCAAAGATGTTTTTGTCAACTTTGTCATATCTAATGTTTTTGCAATTTCACTTTCAATAGATATCACTGCCAGATTTGTTAGTCTTTCATCAGTCATAACTGATCTGTGAAACGTTTTAATTAACTTCAGCTTGCTAAAGCTCCGTTCATCAGTATTGCGTACGGCAGTGATCGGCACACTTTCGTCATGATGGCACCAGCCATAATTAAAGCCCGTGCTCTTATTTCTGAAGGCCCAAATTCAAACGTATGTTGTGTTCAGACATATGTAACATAGCAATACTATGTTAATGTCATAAACCCTATAATGACAACAACAATGAATTGTTAATGTCAAACAATCAACGTTCTGTAGTTGTTGCAGTAGCCTATGTTTCATCCACGCAAGTGGCACAGCATTCTAGCTCTTGCATACCCCACCAGCGACAACAATAGTGTTGCGCGGCTCAATAAAAAGTGCTGAACGGCCCACAATTGAGCCGTGGACCACAATTTGCCGACCACTGGCGCACAGTGTTATTGGTGAATAACTTGATTTCTCATTGGTGTAAAGTGATGGGTTTTCATTGGACAACTCTGATACAAACACCGGATATTACAGGCGCGGGATACGAATACGATTTTACCTGATTTATACTTTGGAAAGCAGCTATTCTATTCTTGTACAGTGAGAGGATACAACACAGGCCTACAACAGTAGCGTATCTGACAGTGGTGCAAGAGTGCGAATCTGCCCCTTGCCTAACTAAATGTAACGAATCAGGCCTCCATTTAGCTTACATTTCGGTATTTAATATTCCTTTGGTTTTCAGCAGGTTGTATTTTTTGGCGTTTTTCGGATGTTTTTTTGACACTTTTCCGATGATTTCGGGCATTAGCATAAAAGTCCACATTCGGATACACTTTAATTTCTCATTTTTTTCTGAGTGTTGGCAAGGGGGCCCTCGGCGGTGGTCAGTGGGCCTACTTCAGCTACATTACCCACTCTGAATGAAACAACCTAGTTACGCCACTGGTGTGCAACTTAATTTTCCTGGATAAGTTCTTACTAGACTATATTAAAAATGCTTACAACCAACGTGGATTCAGCAACGTTACCTACACAACTGCCAGATTAACAAGGCAAATCCTGACAACGAATCTACCCACAATGCATTTCGCAATGGTTGGCCTTGGCTTAGATGACAGGAACCTATGGGTTGTTGGAAGGTCAATTTATTTGACGTACTGTATTAGATAAATATGAATGTTGTTAGGGAAAATTTGTGAAACGAGTTTTTGATGAGTTCAGTTCTGGTGTGTCTATACATATACCGCAACAAAGGTCCTCAGTCAGATTTGGGGACCTCTTGGGGCCGAGGGTCCTTCCTCCGGCTCTGGGCGCATGCAAAATTGCCTTACGTCCGCACGTTAGTGGTGACAATGAGTATGGCCTACTGCAGTCTTTTCTACAAAGGAGAGCTACCTTTTAGAAACTTGTTTGGACGACTACAGTATTTTAAAGCTACGTAACATCATTTACAACCAATCAAAATCTGTACCAGATTTTCTGAAGGCCTGGAAAGTTCTTTATTTCGGATAAATCTTCTCGTTCAACACCTAAATGATTCAGTAGTATTATAAGATAATCGCAGTGCATCACTGTGAAGTAAGAAACTATCTGAGACAACAGTAGATAGCATATACTGTAGTTTCTTCCTTATCCACCTTATTCACTAATTGAAAGGATTCTAATTTACGCGTCACTCTTATGAGACATTTTGCGTAACAACATTTAATCAGATTTATTTTCTCCAGATTTACATCACAATTTTCATACGTTGGCTTGGTTTTCAACATTTCTTCGTGATCTTTCGGGATGCATAGTATTTGCGGAAAGTATTCGATTGCTGTACTTTCTCAGACACCAGGACAGCATGAAGAGCGTCTCTTACTCTGCAATGCTCGGTAGAAAGGTGCAGTAGTTTACATTTTTGTCGAAATTCGCTGAAGCACAAAACATCTGCTGCCCTGAGAGTTTCGAGTTTTTTGAATTTGCAGTCCGTTGAGGTGAAATACGTGTTATAAGAGAAAAATTAATTTTCAAAAATGTGCGAGAACCAGAACCGGTGTCTCAAAACTGTTTTCACTTTTAAACGTTAGTTGTGCGGTTACTTGATTGCAAAAATGGCCAGCTCATCAACATCGCGGCATAAATGCATTTTATCAGAATTATCTTTGCCATGTTTTATTTTGTACAAGGTCCCAGTTTTGTGTGATTTTTGTAGCTGATACATATTGACTTTGTCAAAGTGGATCGAAAAGTGAATTACTGTATACTTCCATACTTGGTGCAACTGATCTGATTGATTATTTTACAATGCGTTGTTATTTTCCGAAATAAAACCAAGTACTTTTCATTTTTTTGCGAGATTTCGTATAAGCTTTTCACTAATCTGGTGTATAATAGTGGTTTTACTGCATTCAAGGCAAATTCTGAGCATGATTTAAATATTGCCGTTGCCACGGGCAGTGTTAACCCTATGACGAAGGAACGGATTGAAATGTAGTTCATATCCATTTGCTTTGTACAAGCAGGCGCTACTTCCAAATGCATTTTTGTAGGTGGCATAAACACTACAGATTTCACCTTGCTCCACGTCTTTCATTTATCTGTAAGTAAACAACTATGACTACACGGAATGCTGACAAAATGTAAAAAAAACTGCGAAGTTTCCCGGCGTAAATTACAAAAGTTCACCGCATAAAATTTTTTCGAAGAGTTGGGAGCTGCAACAGTGCAAACGCACCTAATCGAACTTCTTAGCCAATGAACGAATGCAATGAGTTTTGAAAAAATACTCCATGCAAATAAAGAATGTTTTGAAGTTTGTACCATCAGAAAATAGCCCGAGGGACGTGCCGTTGAGATAAAAATTGTTAGGTACAAGCAGTGCAATTACCCCATATACTCCATTCAAAAAGCATCAAGAAAAAAAACAGATCTACTCAAATCCAAAGCATTTTCGTTGTGTACCTTTAGCCATTAATTGTATGCCTTGCGCCATCACAGTAAAAATACAGCCAGCAAGTGCAAGTAAAAAAACACAAAATTTCTGTCCAACCTGCAGTCAAAAGTGAGTAATGAGTGCGATGGGCATGATGCCGGGAGAAGAAGCTGGCACCTTCCCTTCCCCACGGATGCTTTGGTGAGCATAGCCTCCAAAATAAGCTTCAAGCCCCGAAAACCGAAATATGAAAGGCATTTAATCAGTGGATTTTTTGTCAAATTGTAGAATGTCAAGCCATCTGCACAAACGTTAAGACTTTGCGACGAAACTCAGTAAGTTGGATGCTCGCGAATATGGGAAGATGGTCAGCTGGTGTAGGACGCCAGTATCCAGTCACAGTTCGCAAGGCGTCGTTGATGGCAGGGTCCCTGAGATGGTTGTTAGAACTGCGACACCAGACAGGAGGGCAGTACTCTGCTGTGGAATGAACCAGGGCTAAAGTGGCTNTTCAGAGCGNTGTTGCTCCAGCACCCCAACCCGAGCAAGCATGCCGCCTCAAGAGTGCGACGCATGATTTGAACTTTGCGAAGTGACTCGTGGTGTTGGCGATACGTGAGCGTCCTGTCCAAAGTTACTCCGATGTTTTTGGGTAAGGAACAAAAGGGCATGGTTTCGTTGGTGTGGTTGACGTTTAGGTCACGTTTAGCTTCTTTGCTGTTGAAGAGGAAGACTGCCGACATCGTTTTTGTAGTGCTGAACTTTATTTTCCAGGTATGTAGGTATTCACCAACGGTTGCCATATCGTTGCTCAGCACCTTTTGCTTGCCTGTCTCCATCAGCATGCATGACTGCTAGGTCGTCGGCGTATGCATATTTTCTGGAGACAGTGGTTGGCAAGTCAGAGGTGTATATGTTGGAAAGAAGAGGTGCTAAGACGGATCCCTGTGGGATGCCGTTTTTGAGGCATCATAACCTACTCCGTTTGTTGCCGCCTGTGGTAAGGGTGAAGCTGCGACTGCCAACGAGCTCCATGATCATGCGCACCATGTGCCTGTCAGGTAGCAATCGCAGAAGCTTGAAGATGAGGCCCCGATACCGCAATGTCGTAGGCTGCTGTGAGATGGACAAACACAGCTCCGGCCTTCTTAGCCGAAAAGCTATCCTCATTATTTGTCTTGCATCAGTAAGGCGACCGGATCTCTGGTCGACCTCCCCTGTCGAAAGCCCGCTGGTTCCTTCGGGTGCAATGGGTCGATCATTGGTTCGACAGGAGCGTAGATGAGTCTTTCGAGGACTTTGAAAGGGGCACACAGTAGAAATATACGGCGATAGCTCCTTGGATCCCAAAATGGATTTTCCGGTTTAGGGATCGGAACTACTGGTACTCTTGTCCAGATCCTGAAGATTTATAGATAGCACATGCTGGAAGTGAGGAAGCCACAAGATTTGAGAACTGGCCCGTCGTGGAGTATAACCTCCGGGAAAATAGAATCCAAACCCGAAGACTTTCCTGGCTTCAGGTGCTTGAGGGCGGTAGCAAGCTTGTCTGGGGTAAAGTGGTCAGAGATGCTATCTCTCTCAGGTGTTGGGACCTTCAGACAGCTGCTTGTTGATGAGCCTAGTGGTCTCGCGGCTCCCCCAGTCTTTTGTTCTTCACGAGTTCCGAGGCGACGGAGTTTATTGATACGGGGCACAGACGAGAGGAGCGTCCAGTCCTGCCAGATGTTTATTGATGCTGCTCCCCGCCTTGCGGCTGGAGTGCGAGAATTCGATGGAATTGACAGCTTCTTCCCATCGCTCCTGCCTCTTCTGGTCGAGGATGAAGGGCAGAAAGGTTTCGCACTCTTTGTCCCAGCATGGCATATAGTTCTTGCCACGGCCACGTGGGATACATTGTTTAGCCGAAAATGGCAGGATCTCGCACAGTTACTGGCATGTCTGCTCAATGTTTGTTTTGTTGGAGGGGAAATCTCTCAACAGATTCACCTGTGACAAGGCAGAAGCGATTTCAATCACCTTTGAAAGCTCCAACGCTTCACTGGATCACTGTAGGCAGGAACTTTGAGCCTCGGTGGCGTTGCGAGAGACGGTCGGTGTTGTGGCCGAGGAAACCTTACTAGAACGCGTCTGTTATGCTGACGGTTGCCTGGCCGACATTCACGAAGGTCAGGTCCGGGTTGGTGCTGACGTTTCATCGTGAGAGAACAAACTGACTGCTTCCTTTGAGTCATGCAGCAGCCCAAGGTTGTTGGCAGTTACCCGTGAGTCAAGGCTATCACCGTCAGGAGATGTTGTTCTGTAAACACAGTTGACATGCTGGCAGGTGAAGTCTCCAGCAAGCAGATTGGGTGTGAGAATGTCGGGTTGGCAGCAGGTGTGAGTGGAGGTTTTTTGGACGTTATTGATCTTGGATCCTGAGACGTCTACGCACAAACACTCAGTCTCTGATGCTCTGGAAACTGATCGAGCAGTGTCCATTCAAAACCGCTCGTGAACAAACGTGGCAAGGCCGTGCTTCCTGCTCAGGACTGACCCAGCTAGTAGAAAGTTGAGAATTACTAGCTCATCTGCGTTAGTGCAGTGACTCTCCTGAATGATGATGACGAGTATCTTGTTCTTGTAAGCTAGCAGCTCAATAAATCTGATCTTGCTTTCGGTAATCCCTCGAGGTTCAGCAGAAGAATGCTGGGTCGTCGGGCATCCTCGACAACAGGGACCTTTCTGCGCTTTGAAAAAGGCGTATCCAGTCCGCGCTGAACACATCCAGCATGGGGAGCAGTGGTTGTTCTCGTAGCAACTGGTTTGGTAAGCATATCAAGTAATGCAGCAACCGGGAGGGTCACGTGAAGGCACCTATCTTCAACGTAAATGATGACCTTCCACAAAACCGAGGCCAAGCGCAAAGAGCCTGCAGCCGCTGCAGACTTGCGGGACCCCTGGTGAAAGCGTACTTGGATAGGTTAAGAGGACCTGACACGGTATCAGAGAATATATTGGCAACAACAAACTGTTGCCAGATGTTGCACAAATGCAGTTTGCAAGTCCAAAAACTCTTGACATTCAATCACAATCTGAAACATCGATACAATTGGCTGGCGAAAAGTTGCATCTCATGCCATTTTTTGCAGGTAACTCAACCAAGATATCCTTTACCTGGCTAAGGGCATGTTTCTGCCTCACAAAACCACTTTTGTGATGTAGTTAGCATTTTTTAGCCCAGTAAATGCCAACTTGCACAACTGTTTAAGATTTTTTTCCCCGAAAATAGCATTTCATCTTACGAATGCGATATTTGGACAACATCCTGTGTTCTACACGTTAGTTACTATTATAATATAGGCTTGACAGCTTGCGGGTCTTAGCCAAAAATGTAATAAACAATCTTAATCACGATGTGACTTGATGAAGTTTAATTTGTTGATACACCGATGAAAAAGTATCATTTATTCCGTAAGATTCTATTTGAATAAGAGCTGATGATGCCTACTTTGTAGGCGAAATATATACTCTGTAAGATCTTAGTGTCTGATTCTGTGCTAAGATAGGATTTCTTTCAATAGACATTATTCCGTAACAAAAAGGACTTTTTAAATATGTTTGGAAATCAGCACTCCAACGGATTTTACGGCTAGGCTTTACAGCAGTTGAAATCACTTCTCGTAGTGATGAAAGAAACCATAGCTCTGTTTTTCATCCAGAAGAATGTGCAACAATTTTGGCAGCAATGACGTCTACGAATGTTCGACGATATTGCATGAAATTATGAACGGAAAGCGGTGCTTCGCCGGATTTAAGTTGTCACTGTCATTCACGTTGGCCAACGCCTATTTACTACATAAGGATTGAAGTGTAACAAAATACTGGTGATATCTGCCATCACAACGTACTTTAGCACGGTTGTGCTGTTGTTATGGCACCTTCAATACGCTAAAGTTGCAAAAACAATGGAAACGCAGATGTTTGGGTAAACGGATAGGAGAGACCAACATGAACTGCCATAAAAAAACTGACGGGGTAAAGGCAAATAACTTGAAGGATGTAAAATTGTAGATACTTGACTTCGCATCAACTTTACTACTGCAAGAGCTGCCTTTGGTGTTATGAATATTGCCTGTGTTGCTGTTTTTGAACTAGAGATATACGCAACGTTTTGCTGATTTTCGCTTACTACAAATTTATGGAACTTCACACTTAATTATTCGCTGAATTTATACTCTTGTAATTATTGCAGTTTTTAGTTACTTCGCATGCAACAGTGTTGTTACAGTTAGATGTTATAAAATCTATTAACTTGCAAAAGCTAGATTTTGAAGGAAGTTTTCACCAAACATTTTGGTTTTCTTTCGTAATTTTCTTGATCTGTAACTGGTTACAGCTAAGGTTGAAATATAAAACAACATGAAACAAGAACACTTTAATTTTCCGCAGCATGAAAATTTTTTAAAATTCAAACTGGCCCATTTCACTTTCAGGTTCTTCTCAGCTTTTCACTTCATTTCACTGTTGTTGTGGTTGGCTACGGGTTTCTGGCAACCGTCCTCTTCTACGAGTACATAGTTGATTTTCGGACATTTGTCTCCTCGATTCAGGCTCTTCTTGCTATTATGCTTGGTTATCCAGTTTACGAAGAAATGCAACAGGTTGCCTATGTTTTGTTCTATGCTTGCCATCAGTACTTATTTCATACTTGATTTTTATTTTTGTGTTTATTCTATGCTTAAGTTCGATCGAAAATTTGTGTTTTGATTTCAATAATTCGATTTGTCGAAAAGCACAAACATTTTTGTGTTTAACAAAACAAACTGTGCTTAAAAGTTTTTCACCGCTACACACGCATTGTGATGTGATACACTTGGTGTGATATGATGCAAAATTGTTAGAGTCACTCCAGGTCGGTAAATTTTCATCAAAGAAATCCGATTAAAAATTGTTAAAGTTACTCTAGGTCACTAAATTTTCATCTTGAGTCAATTTTCAGGTCAAAATAAATCAGATGCTTTAACGGGTCATTGAAATTTTTAATTTAAATACCTGTTTAAACTAGGTTACCCCATGGTTCTTTCAGTTAGACTGAGGTCCAACCACAAATCAAAAACTGGATATCGATTTGAGTTGTTAAAATTTTTTCCAGGTTCTGACCTTTAATCTCATGAAGCTTTTGCGGAAAATGTGACTTTAATTTGGTAATTACATTATCTTTGCCAAATGATCCCGATTTTTGTTACATTAAAAAATCTTGGCTTTAATCCAGTCAATACGAGTCAGTTTTAGTAGTCACCTAACGACTGAAATTTTATAGTAATTGTAATAAAACTGTGACTTGTACTACATGTTTTTTTGTTTCCAAACCTAAAACAGATGCTCAAGCTTTTCCTCGACCTAATACAAGTTTGTGGCATATCTGTAACTGGTAAAGTGTTAGATATATCAGTAAAAACAAAATAAGTTATTGCGGTTGGTATCCTTCATCCTTGAAGTGTTTTTTAGAGATATGCAGCCTGAAGATACTTCTTTGATTTCGGAAAAAAATACTCATTACAACGATTTTTACTATGAAATATTTTTTGGCGTTACTTCCTGCTGTTATACCTCAAGCAAAACGGTAATGAGTAATAAGCAGTCACTGCATGCACATAAAAACTTTCTGCAGTTGTCGCTCTGTTCTAGGCTGGGAAGAATGGATGAAAGCGTGTTTGTTTTTCTTTAGCTCCCACCAAATTATACGTCGAAATAGGACTTGAAGCTGTAACGCTAGGTTATTGCGAAGACCTTTTTAAATTTTGCTTTAACTTACAAAGCTTCTTAAAACAATCTTCAGACGAAAGGAAGCGTTGGCAAGATCTTCTTTTTCGTGTTCAGCGTTCACATGACTTGTTTGTTACTAAATCTGCTAATCAGTACGATGGAAACACTCTACGCATTGTCCTCAACGAGTATGAAAGGAACCGACAACGAGAAGAAAAATTATTTTCGTATTGCTATCAGGTATGAGAGTCTGTCGACAAAATCGTAGGTTTTTCATGATCACAGTTTTTTTTGGTGAGATCACCAGCGTACTGGTGTGTTGCAGGTCATTAGTTTTTGAATAAATGCTTCACATTCGGTTAGATTTTGTTACTTGTTTTATTTTACTTCGCCTTAACCCATTAGGCCAAAGGAAGCTTCCGATAGTGATTTCACTATCGAGGATGTTATGCTTTGGCCGGTATGCGCTTCTCCTTGCGCTCTCAATGTAAGCGCT
>JGI24158J21664_10011271_pt1 | contig 11891 bp, 8 predicted proteins | sample Ectturendosymbi3_FD_21664 | JGI IMG/M metagenome (IMG submission 21664) | reverse complement strand
TGATTAACTGCGGAGGTCAGACCAAGTGAAAAAATCAACAACCTGTAGCCAACCAGGTCTGTCCAGGATGATATTGCTTTCCTTCAAAGTGACAGACGGTAGCCACGCATTCGCCGCAACACTTTCCTGCCTCAGGCACGTAGGTGTAGCCAGAACCGCACGTCGGGCACTTGTACGCAGTGCAGGACGACTTGTATTCTCCACTCTCGTCAGGCAAGGAAGAACAAGAGCATTCCGTGCAAACGTCCTCTTGCCATGTCGTTCCTAACAAAGTGGATTTTTAACAAACAATCGCAGGAAGACATCATACTTGATTTGGTCAAAAATTCCAGCGAAGGCACAAAGTTAAAAAAAGTTTTTTGAAGCTACGGAGGCCTCGCCTAAAAAATGCTTCTAAGAAACGATAAAAGTCAGCACTTTTGCAAACTTTCCGACTTCACAGTAAATGCGAAAATATGCCACGCAACTTGGTGAAGGTCGTGCGCTGTCGAGCACCGTGATTACTATTCTACGGATTGTGGTCTGCGTCTTGGATAAAATGGCTCTTTAACGTGAACAATTTTATCAACCTTTAAACGTGACTTTTACTTTCTGAGGTGGCAGGAGCCGAACATATGCGCAAAGGTTGCATAACATTTTTTCTATCTGGCACAAGCTTTACTTTTGACTCTCACCAGGAGCATGAGCGTCTCCATTGTAGAGGCACTCAGTCGGCGGCGAACACTCGCGTGTGACACATCCACATTCGTCGGTTGTATCAGACGCTCTCCATCCCTCCTTGCATGCTGCGGGCTCTTCGCACGCATTGCATTCACACACAGCAGTCTTGCAGCAAGGGTTAATAACTTTCTCTGCCAGGTGGTAGTTCGACGGACAGCTGTACTCTCCCCGATCGCATGAAGCTGCAACGATATAGAAATTCGTGTCTATTATTGCTTCGCTTATGCCACAAAAATCGAAGCGGAGTGAACCAAAAATAAACTGCAGTTTCGCAATGTATGCTTTTATTTCGATGCAGACCAAGAAAATTGCTGCATTTGATGCCCAAACCTCCACACCCACCTCCACTTTCTACTTAATTCCACAGCGTATACATCAAATTTCTAGACTATAAATGAAAGAATTTCAACAAGATTACTTATTTATGAGCCAGAGTTTATTGTTCGTATGAATTGGTGTTTTTTTCCACGACATAATTGGTGACGAGAGAGAAATAATGCTTACTGACTTTCTCAGGGATGTTGCTTATAATTTACAGCTCTTTTAAGGCTCAGAGTCAGGTTGCAATTTGAAAGCCACTTAATGAGTTCACTGAAGAAATATCTATCATTGATAAATGCTGTTTTGGTTGCAACAACCGAACCAACGATCAAAAGGAAACGTTGTACTAACAAAGCTACTTCTATGGTTTTTATGGGTCGAATAAAAGCGGCAGCGTCCGGCCGAAGCGGTGCAAACATTTTACTACAAAAGCAATATAAAAAGCACGTTAATGCCGCCAGCCTTCCAAAATTATGATCAAAATCTCTCTTCTGACATCATAGGAAACAGTATATAGTACTTACTCAGATATCAGGGCAATTACAAACGTTCTGATTCGTGAAGGAAATAGCAAATGTGTTATTACAAAGCGACTGGCAAATGTACAACTTATGCTTCTGAGAAGTATAAAAATTATGTTTCTACATCTTCTGTAGTTTGCAAGCAAATAGCAAAATACGCATTGATGAATCAAACGACTTGCTATCATTTACTCACAGCTGTCGCATTCGCATGCGTATGTGGCGCAACATTCGCCTGGATTTGTCTGGTATTTCCTTTGGTAAGGTTCGCAAGTCTCTATATCAGCTGGGCAGCTTCCCACATCACAGACGCAGATCTGTTCCACTTCACTTGCGCAGCACTCTGGTAGTCCAGGAGCGCGGACTTCTTTTCCAGTAGTAACCGTCCTGCAAAAAAATTAATTAACCAAGATATTAGCTGTGTTACTTGCGGGCTAGAGAAGATGGGGCATCTGACCAAGGCATCAGCGCCTTTCTATTAAAAAATCTGACCAAGGCATCAGCGCCTTTCTATAAAAAACACAAATATTTTTGTGGAACTAGTCATGGCGTGGTGTTTCTTGTAGATATTGTTTTCACCTATCTTCCCAGCGCTGAATGTTGGATGAAAATAGCGCAAGTAAGAAATACCAATTAAATTCTTAATTTTTCAAATAAAGTGTTTGTACTGCACACATAGAGTTCTCAGAAAAAACAGTGAAGTAAAAAACTGAAATCGTCCAAGACGAACAAGAGTTACCTTCCTGCATTGGCATTGGAAGCGAGGGGGCAGAGGAGGTTGCAGCCTCCGAACTGTTTTTCTTTCAAGCAAAAATCATTTCAAACATTTTTTTAATTAGTAGTAAACCTGGTAAGTGGTTCACTCTTCTAGTAATTTGAATTCCTACCTTTAATGCGTTGTCCCATGGTTTGAGAACCTGTACTATCAAAAACATTCATCTTTGAAGTTCTTCCTGATTTTTATTCAGGTCTGCAACTTGCTGTGGACAATGGTGAGTTTACATTGCTTTAAATAAGAATTCCTATCAATGTGATAGCTTTTCTTGTTCATTATATCTTGTTTGCTTCAATTGTTTTGTCAACTGCCATAATATATATTACCTTGAACTTCGTACATTGTGGATCAACGAATCTTTTTGCACCGGTAGCATTTAAAACGAAAGTAAGAGCTTTTCCAATGTTACCTCTACAAAAAACGTTCTTTGCACTGTCATTAAATCCTTGGCTTTATAAGCCATATTTTGCCGGAATCGTAATTACAAAAATTTTTTTTCTTAATTTAACTTTTTTCTGGTACCAATGGGGTGAAAGTTGCATGAGATTTGTATTTTTAATTCAAAGAGAAGTTAAAGTGCAAAATTTTAAAAAAATCTAATTTCATGGCAAGAACATACTTTTTTGGGTAAAACGCTGTAGCCCAAGATTTTTTCCCCTACACTTACGCTTTCCTCAAACGAATCAGAAATGCAGTTGCCGCTCGAGCAAAGAACGGTGTAACGTGCTTTCTAATCGGTTATTGCAGATCGAAAATTAGGAAAGCGGCAGAGAAGCGGTAGCAGAGGGAGGAAACAAAACGACTGATTAAAATGATGAAATTCTTTAAACTGGCAATTGTTTAAAAAATCTTTTGCGTGAGGTCACCAATTCTCAAAAATGTATGAATTTACGTTCCACCGGAACCGTCTTGCGCCAAAAAATATCTCGGCAGCTGCTGCATTCTAGCACAGCATCGCAAAAACGTCAGCTGATCACAACAAAAGCCATACCTGTATCCTGGAAGAGACGGGCAAGACACAGTTTTGGTCGCTGGGCACTGACTTTCGTCGCAGAGGCACTCGTAGACTTCGCAGCAGGCGTCGGCTGTGCTGGTCTTCTCCAACTTGTAGCCAACAGCACACTCACTAAGTGGCGGTTGACACTGGCTATGGTCGCACTGGCATTCGTAGGTAGGACAACACTCGCCAGGATTGGAAACAACAGCAATTTCTCCTCCTTCGCATTCTGGTACGGGACTGGACGGGCAAGCGTCACGTGAGCAGACACATTCGTACGTCACGCAGCACCGTTCCTCTTCGACGATGCTAAGCACATGTCCAACGGCGTCGCAAGTGGGCTGCTGCGAGCATGTTTCTGGCTTGCACACACACGTTGCTGTTGGGCAACACAAATCAGAATCCACCACTTCAAGTTCCTCCCCTGCCTCGCACGCCTGCAAAGTTAGGAAGAAAAACATAATATTTCAATAAACTGTTACATGTTTCCTAGCTTCAAGCTGGCACGCGTTTAGAAAATTTCATGGTGTTTGGCAAACAATGGCCCAGGTTGCAAAAACTTGGCTCCTGACGGACCGAAAATGATAAAGAATTGCAAAGTCAATTAATGCTGACAGGCTAAATCTAAATTTTCGTCATTGTTATCGGCGAACTTACAGTAGATCAAGCTTTATTCTTAAAACCGCTGACAACATCACAGAAGATTCTCGAAGATCTGTTTCACTATTCAAGATTCAAGTGTAATTTCGAATAACTGCGAAGCAATCGCTAGGTTCGGTTTACCGGCACTGGAACGCTGGCACATGTTTCTGGATTGCATTCGCATGTGTACGTCAAACAGCAGTCACTTGGTCCGGATGGTGTTGCTTTCCATTCTTCGCCAACAGAGCACTTAGGCCGAACGATAGGAGGGCAACGCAGACCAGCACACAAGGACTGGTGATTCTTTGGCAAACAAACGTACGCAGGGCAACACACAGAATCGTCAGTAGCTCTTGCCAAGTTCTGAAAATAATATGAAGTTCAATAAATTGTTTACGCTCGCCATCTCGTGTGTAAGAAAACAATCTTTCATGTGCTACCGAGGAATTGTTTTCTACTTCATTATACACGAAAAAGTTTACCTCCTCCGGTCCGCACACCGGTTCCGGCGGGCAGGTGACCTGAGACTGCAGGATAGATGAGTCTGGCTGGCACGTGGCAATAATGCATGGATCAGATGCAAAACACCACTGTTCGCCTGGTTTGCGTCCAACGCCAGTTTCGTCATCGCAAACTGGGCACTCTGATGATGCAATGCATTTTCCATCCAGCAATACCTAGTAAAGCAACCACACGTGTGACGGAGTTGCCTTTAGGCAAATATTCTGTTGCCTGCATTTGGTGTTCACTGCAACTTTCGAGCAGAAACGCAGGCAACGGCATCAGCAACAATCGTGTTGCACAGACTGTTTTTGTTGATCTCCCTATGTAGGATTGCTCCAATCGCACCACCAAGGTGAAGCTCCAAGCATTTCTAAAGTTTAATATTAATAAACAGATTTGTCCATGAGAATGGGATTCCCAAGAGAATCCCATGGGATAGGACAGCTGACTTGAACTTTGTTTGTGTCCCGGCGTTAGTAATTTTACGTCAAATAGCAGGAATTATGTGAAGATGAATAACATTATCCTATGTTAACAACATAATAAGCATTTCTCGTAGAGGCTGAGTACCAAGGCGAAATGATGAGAGGCTACCGACAATAAGATTGTTGGGCCGTTTATTCGGTGACAGTTAGAAAGGGGTAACCCAGTTTTCACTGCCCCCTTGCCGATTTTTTGGGTGTTTTATACCTGGATCAGTAAGGGCTAGACACCAGACATGCACTTGATATAATGTACTACATATTATTAGTTTCGTGGGAGCCCGTGGGATGCAGTCACAAGTTGTCTGGAATGGTAGAGACAGAAAAAATTTTTCCATATACAAGCCTATTGATAAGAAGCACGGCAAAGAGCTATATTAGGCAGTTTAAGCGGCTGACCACCAGACGAATTGATGTAAACCAAGCTAGCACATACCTTTCCATCAACACAGAAACATCCCTCGGTGTTGAAAACATGGTCGATGACGTTGTAAGTCTTATAGTTGTCGCAAGTTTTCATAACGCTCGGTCCGCAGCCGTTGTATACAAAGTCAGCAGAGCAGCCACTGTAAGGACAGAAGTCGGCCGTACGCCATTCAATGCACTTTCCGACTCGCGAAGCTGCACTTACATAAGCCGCAAAGACGGAGCAGCCCGGCCAGCTTGCTGATAAAGCCGCATCAGGCTTCAGTACCGGCAGGTCAGCAATGGTGCGAACACAAGTGTCAATGTATTCGGACGGATCCACCACGCCAGTAAGGTCAGCGAACTTACTGCCGAAGTATCTTTCGCACGTGCTGCGCACCAAAGCGCTTCCCGCACCGGCGATGAGCGCTGCGTCAGGCAGGGCGTCACTCAAGCAAGACGGCGAGGAATCCGCAAGGCCACCTGCTGCTCCGGTGTCATCCACCAACCAGTGGTTGAAGAACGAGGCAAGNTCATCGCCACTAGCAGTTGAGGTCGCCGAGACCGGGGCAACCGCGTAACTTCCCACCCAAAGATCGTTGCTCATGTCTCCGTCCGCAAGTCCGCAAAGACCCTGGGTCTTGCCAGCAAACTTGGCAGGTACTGTCACTGACCAAGTGTCGGAAACCTTATCAAACACGACTTTTACTCCAACGTTCTTGATCGTCACGGTTACAGTGGAGCCAACTTCTTCAGCAACGAAGCTGTTGGGAACGTCTGTTACCTGAAACAACAACAAAAACCGTAAACTATTGTGATGTCAGCGGATACCAAACACTAGATACATTTGCTGACAAGCAGGTACGCTTTATTGTTCTTCTGTCGCTTTAACTGGAACAAGCTAGGCTACGATGACATACTCCAGGAACTTTTATTATGCCTTCGTACGTGCTAATAGTCAGGATAACATAATTTTGAATCCTGATACTTAGTGGGAGCAAATTTTGTGAGTCCACGATTACAATTTTTACTTAAAACAAAACTGCAACGCAGCTCAAAAATTTTAGCCGTTGTTGCGAGTCAAAACAATGTGCAGACTTGCGAACAATGGACGCACATTTCTTATCACGTAAACCTCATAGCGGTATAGTCATACTGTCAAAAACACTCGCTGCAAACATAAATTTATTGGACAATGCTACTGTTTGTTAGAGGCTAGTAATCTGGTGCAAAAAGTCAGTGCATTCATTCAGACACCGGAAAATGCGCAATTGCCTTTAGGTTGAAACGCCGATGTTTCTGCAGCCTAATATGGATTCACAACGATACTATCGACCCAAAGCAACAAGAATCGTCCATGTGTAGCCTAAAGGTCAAAAACATTCCGCACAATTTTATCGTGCCGCTCCACGGGCCTGTAGGTTAAAGCTACAGAAAAACCACTCAGCGACAGTTTGAATGAAATACCGCCAAACGGACCTCGCTGTCTTTTTTCACAGTCAGCACTTCTGACGTCAGAGTGTCAGTAATTGCAAGTGCCTTGGTACAAATAGAACCGCCGCAGTGACCTCTGATGACAGACACTTCAAAGTCAAGTCCGAAAGCATCCTGGACCAAAACGTGCGAGCACGGACAAGATCGCGCGTAGCTGTAGCCGTCGAAGGTGTGGATTCGACTGCTGCCAGCATAGCCTCGACATACGACTGCCAATGAAAACGGGAAGTTTAGAATGTAATTTAGTTATTGAGAAGAGTGCAATGGTGGAGTTGCAACGTAAACGTTTCATGCAATCGCAAAAAGCAAGAACATCTGCAAGCCATAAGTTACTTAAAATAGAGCTTGACTTACAAAAAGTTTAACGGAAAAGAACATGAACTGCTTAACGGGCTGAGAAACGATTAGTGGTTGCCCCGTAGATCAAGCAGTAAAGGAAGTTGGCAAGTGATAGACACTAGACCAAACGAGTCGGGACAATGCGTCCAATAACGGATACCATAACTTCCCAGCTACAATTTTTGAAAACTCGAGCGCAAGGGATACAACTTCAACGTAATCGCCAACTCCACTTACAGTCGCAGACATATGATGGACAGCATCCAGCAATATCGTAAACGAGGGATGGTTCCACTCCTTCAGCGCAAGAAGGCTTGATCGGTTCTTCACAACTCTTTGCCTTGCACATCACGTTGCGATCTGCCAGACAACTGCAGGTCTGGCATGAATCAGTGCTGAGCGTCCAGCTGGTGCCGACTTCATGGAATGTTCCTTCTTCCGTGCAACCGACGCCTATTCAAAACAAACGCAATCAACTGAAGAAAAAGCAATTAACGTCAACAAGAGACAGAAAAATAGGTAGTGATAAACCAACATGGAGTGCATGTTGTCAAAAAATCCGTACAGGTCTAGAGTTAGATTCTAGACACAAGCGCACGTCATAGCTTCAAGCAACATACACCATGCATATGATCATGCTTTAGCAACCAATCTTCAAATTTTGAAGTGGAACCATTGTGCTACGTCCACTCACGTTCGCATCTGTACTCTCCGCAACATTCAGTGTCTTCATTAAGTCGCTCCCGGCGTTCGTTATAGCCACAGGTAGGAGCCACAGGACAAGATTCCGGTCGGCACACTGCAACAGAATGAAGAGTTAAGGTGTTTTTCCTGCTGTGATGCTAACAACTTCCATTGCAATGACTGCAGAAGGCGAAGCACAGAGCAGATGCAAAACGTTGAATTCGAATCCGAACACCATTTTTACACGTGAGATAGGCTGCGGTCAAAATGTAACAGAAATAATGGGGCATTTCTTCAGCCGGTCTCCACTAACCGCATTCATATTCTGGACAGCAATCTTCCGGATTCACAACAACTGCGGTGTAATGATCAGAGCATTCTGGAACAACGGAACTGCACTGCGAGGTGTCACACACTGCAAAAAATAAGTGACCAGTGTTAAAAGGACAGCAAGTAATGTAGATAAACAATAAAGTTCAACAAAAATAACGCTGGAGCTGTAAATTATTTTCTTACATTTCACATTCAAAAAAGAGCAGGAGTGTTTCAGTGAAGTCAAGTTAGTCTTAGTCAACGCGCTTTTTTGATCTTGCTTAGACAGGGACACGTGTAACATTAGATATTACATAAAAAAAGAAAAACAGAGTAATATATCAACACGTTTTTCATCCGGTGCACAATATAGCAACTTCGAAAATACAAGTTTTCGTAGCAAGAAAAATTTGATTTGAATAATAAATCATAAGTCATGTGGATTGGGAGCACAATACAATGGGCCGTGTGCGCTGGCAATAGAATAAACATTTTAATAAACCAAACACTTACCGCATTCAAATTCATCACAGCATCCGGAATTTTTGGTAACCAGAATGTAACCAGTTCCACAGATAGGCTGAGAGAGAGCAGGACAAGCTTTGCTATCACAAACTGCTCCTTCAGATGTACACAGGCATTCACGACAAGCATCAGACGGATCGTCCCAGCTTTCACCAACCTATGACAACTTGTCAATAAATCATTCTGGAAAATTCTTAATCAATCATGCACATTTCATTGATGTGGTAAACCATTGCAGTGTGCGCCAATTAGAAATGACAAAAATTCCTAAAATATTTGTTAATTTTTATAAACTGAGAAAATCTTTCACAACGGCAATAACAACAACGGACGGTTTTCAAGTCGTAAATGCTATCTAAATTACTGCGTGGGAATTTTGCTTGAAATAAAGTGACATGTAAAACATTACATGACTCAAAGTACGTACGTTTCAACTTTGGATACCACAGTTTTTTATTCGCAAGAGGCTCTAAACTTTGGTGTAAAGTTGCGTCGCTCAGGAGTTTTTTCAGTTATGCCTAGATGCTTGTTCTACTTAATATAGNCGGGGCAAATTTTCAGTNAAAGAAACCTGATTTACATTACTTACGTTGTGCGGCAGACCAGCGCTGTCTTTGCAGCTGGTCTCGTCAACAACGCACTGCGGGCAGCAGTCGTACGGATTCAACAGCTGAAGTTTTTCTCCAGACGGACACGAGGTCACTTCACATGTTTCTGGCACGCACTGAGCCTCTCCACCCATGCAAATGCAGTTAGTGCAGCCTCCATCTTCCTTCCATACCGCGCCAGTCTATATGCAAGGACAAAATTCGATTCACTGGAATAAGCACGGCTCTAACGGTGTGGAGGCAAGGCAGCAATGCTTACACCGGAAAAATAATGCATTAGGTCTTGACGAAACATGTGAAGCAAGTGAAATAGTATATATTGGCAGATTAGCAAAATGTACAGCAGTGAGACACAAACAGTGATATGAGACAGAACCAGGGGTGCCCATAGTTCAGTGGTAGAGTGTCGATTGCTTCTCAATCGAAAGGTTGCTGTTCTATATAAAGCCACTGAGTGAATCGCCGCTTCCTGGGAAAGAGCGTTAACCTCAACCGTGTCGGCAAGAACTGTCGCAACGTTCGGTCTGAGACAATGTGCCACCACCCAAAATTAAAATAAAAACAGTGATAAAGAAAACAACGTACCTTCCTTGTTACTGAGTCCTTGACGCAAGGACAATCTCGAGGATAGACGCACGTCTCACCATCACACACTTTATCCTGCGTGCAGGCAGGGCATACTGAAGCGTCAGTGATTCCAGGGCATGTACCGTCCATGTAACCAGATTCGGAAGAAGCCAAGGCTTTGGCATAATTTTCAGCTAACGCGCTGTGACGTCCAGCGGCATACGCTCCATAATCCGCGACACGAGTTCCATCCAACAGAGCACTTGAGTCGCTCAGCGCAGAGATCGAAACGTCACCTCCAGCGTATGACGTCAGCACTTTTCCATTGCTGGAACTGCTCTGATCAGTCAATGCAGCGTTACCCATTGCTGTGTCAGATGCAGACGCTGCCTCAGCGTTGGTGGAGTCTCCTGAATTAACGCCTAGTGATTTATCATCTTTTCCGCTCTTACTTTCAGAGGAAATGAAATCTGCTGGCAGAAGAGATGACGAGGATGTAGCGGAATACGCATCCAAACTGGGAGAGGAAATGACACACTTCCATGCCGGGCAACAGGCACGTTTGTCAAGAATCTCCTTGTGATAACCGTATCCACAGTTCGGCTCATCGGTTTCGATGCATTTCATCGGATTGCACACGCATTCATACGTACCACAGCAACCATCGGAATCAATAGGGATGTATTGCATATCTTCGTAAAACTCACACCCTGAAGCGGAAGAGGCACAAGCAGATACATCGCAATCTTCTCTAACGATTCTGTACGAGTAGCAGCAATCGTCGGCTTTCTCCGAAACTACCTTGTGTCCTTGTGGAGCAACAGGATAAGGATCGCATTCCTTTCTTTCACACCTGAAAATATAAAGCAGGTCACAAAAACTTCATGCAAGACAATTTTCAAATTCTGTGTTGACTGCGTTCAAGACAAATAGAAACAAATACAAAAAATCCAGATTTAATCGACGCAAGCAAGCACAGCAAAGAACAGAGAACACAAAATCAAATTGAAAACCCCAAAGTGATCATGGAAAAAATGTCAGAAACCAACAACCGAACAAAGAATCAAATCCCGTAGTACACAACCACTTCAACGACGAAACACAGCACAAAAAATGTTGAAATTTTCCATACACCACTTCTTCGGAAAAAGTCTACTCACAAGATGCAAAGATCAAAATGATATTGGTTTAAAGACGTTCTAAACATACAATCAAAAAAACAAGGAATGCAAAATTTACAATGAGTCCAAAAAACATGGTCGCAACCAGTTCATATTATCCGTGAGGGCAAAAAGGCTGCAACTTCTTGCTGCACCTACAAATCAAACGTGATTTTGAAACTTGGAGGGGAAAATCCCGCGAGATACAGCCCAGGGTTGAGGGCCTGATCCACACCACAATAGGAAAAGCATGAACGAACTTAAAGCAGACGCAAAACAAAATAATTTTACACAAAAAAATTAAAAAACTAAATACAAGAAAGCAATTCACCTCACTTCATGGTCCGACCGACAAGAGCAAACATCACAAGAATCACCATACTTGTACCAAGTTTCACCAACTGAACGTGATACACCAACTTCATCAACACAAGAAAGAGCATCATTTTCAAATTTCAAAGCAGTGTCACTAGAGCCCGATCCAACACCACTAACTGAACCCAGGAAGGAGCCCTTGCCAAGAAGATTTGTCAAGCCGTCCGACTCATCGCCAGAATCTGCATACGTTTTGAAGGTCGAACCTCCAATGACAATGCCAGACTTGGCCGCTGCATCGCCATCGAAGTAACCCTTGCCATCATAAACGCCCGGATAGTATCCGTGCTGACCGCCAGAAAGNCCTCCTGCACCAGCGCCGATCACGGTGTCGCCTGTCTGGAAGATGGCCTTGCTTNCCTTGCCTCCCTCCTTGCCACCGTNGTTGTAGAAGCCTTGGCCTTGAGCACCAGCTGCCTTGCCCAGTCCGCCAGCTGCCTGGTCGGCTGCATGGCCAACC
>JGI24158J21664_10011269_pt1 | contig 11893 bp, 8 predicted proteins | sample Ectturendosymbi3_FD_21664 | JGI IMG/M metagenome (IMG submission 21664) | reverse complement strand
CCTTAAAACAAATTTCTGCTTGAGCATACCAAATGATTGCAATAACCCCCCCCCCCCGTGCAAACCTAAGTGGATCCTAGCTTTTTCGTGATCTTTCGGTCATAGAATAAATTTTTTTACATGGCCGAAAAAAAATTGAAGTGAATTCGGTCACATTGTTCCAAAATACACAGTACTGAATACGTTCAGGCCCGTAGCCACAAGAAGGCATTCGGGGGCAGTGCCCCCCAAATTTCTTTTGTGCCCCCCAAAATTTTTGTGTTCAGAGAAAAATGTGTTTTAAAAATGTAATAAAATCAAAAATCGTGCCTCCATAAAAATTTATTTTGCCCCTCCAAACCTTAAAACCTGGCTACGGGCCTGAATACTGTTACAGCGACTTTAATACTGTTATGGGACAAATCACCGAAATATTTCAGCGAAAAAAAAACAGGATCAATTGTCATGCAGCCGTTCACTCTGATATATTGCCGTAGCAAAAGCTTGGATGCAAGTCTTTATGAGAATGAAGTATTCTCCGTAAATTTGTCTCAAGGTAAGTAAAGCGTCGAATATAACGCTATTACATCTTTTCACTATTTCTTGGTTATGCAGCATCGTTTACGTGCACTTCTGAAAACGATTCAAAACAATCATTTTCGCAAAAAATTATCATAGTTTAACATTGAAAAAAGCACAAGCGTAGCTTCTTCGACAAATCCCTATCCGATTCTTATTTAGGATTTCACACGTACCAAGCCGGGCAGCCCAGGTCGGTGGATATGGGTGAGATGATTCGGGTATGGCAAAATTAAAATGAATTGAATTGTCAAAGTCATTTTCCATGAAAAATTTGAAAATTGCTCATTAAATTGGAAACTCACCCTCTTCGATCTGTGTAGTAGACCATGCCACCATCAACAGCTAGGCCGAATGGATTGATAGGTGGCCGGACAGATGAAAAGTCATGAATCGTAACTCTCTGAGTTCCATCCGTATTCATGCAGTCCACTCGTTTCAAACCTGCAAAAAGACATTTAAAATATTTAAGAGCAATAATGAAGTCAGCTGAAGCCAGGGCAGTAGACCCGGAACGCAAATTGCAGGATCCAGCTCTGGCTCCATGTCAAGGCATTTAAAGTTTTTGGCTCCAGCTCCGGCTCCAACATCTATACGCTTTTGTCTCCGGCTCCAAAATGGTTCGGTTCATTGAAAGCTTAAAACCATTGTATGATTTGTACAACTCGCTTGCTGCGGGAACTAGGACTCCGGCTTCGCCTTCGGTTCCACCATCTGAAAGTTTTTGCTCCAGCTCCACAGCCCTGATTGAATTCGATGCAGGGCAAGGACTAAAAAAAATCAACATAAAACTGAAACTTAGACCGAATTTTCGCGGCGCACAACAGACATCGAAATTGTAGGTGTTATGATAGCCGTTACAAAGGGCGTGAACGGCAAAGTGTTTGTGATAGCAATGTTCGCGTTTGGAAAATCATTTCGATTTGATGTCGTTAGATTTGTATCAATTGCCTTACATTAGCAAGACAGTGATTACTAATATTTAAAGATATGCAGTGCAATGCATGCAATGTGTGCGCAGTGGACGAAGCAGCCCCGACCTTTCACCTTGTAGTGTGAACTTACATTGTGCTGTAAGTTCACATACGCTCTTCACGTTGTGAGTGCATCCACGCACGTCTTTCGTTTCAATCTCATTGTAAACGAAAAATAAACAAGTCCAGAAACAGCTCAGCACAGACAGACCTCTTGACGTACTCCTGAAGTGCTCAACAAATTGCAGACGGTACTGTCGTAAGTGGCCCTGCCTATTTTTTCATTAGTCGGCGCCACAGCATGGAGTTTGTTTTAACGTTATTTACAGCATTCCGACTTCTCCACACAAGGTTCAGTAGCGTTTTGGTGCAAATATACGAAGAGTGTGTTGTACGTAAATATAAATACAATGCCGCGACCTCGCAGGTGTAACCTTTTTCCAAAAATAATGTCTTTCTGGATAGTGGGTTTTATGGCAAGCAAGCGATGAAGATATTCCAACCAGCATTGCTTTCAACTGACATTAATCAGAACTTCCGGAAATTAAAATAAGTTTTGTCAAATTCAGATTATATTTTGTTGACCTGGTCACCAACATCATATCTAACTTGCACCATCCTTTTGCTTGAAAATTCAACGAACTAGCGAATTGAATGAGCTAGCAATGTAGGTGAGATCACTTGTGAACTTTAGTATGTTTTTTTGTGCAACTGATGCCGTTTTGGTGTTAGGCTAATTGACCTTATGCTTACGGTGTTTGTACCATTTCTTCGATTATAATAATTGTTTGCCCAGCAAAGCCGCAATCGGCAGTTGCGGGGTTGAACTCTAAATGTTTTCTGTAGAAAGGTTGCAAATTCAATTTTACATGCTTAAAGCATCGTTTTGCTAACTGTCGCCCAAATGCGCTTGAAATGAATGCAGTGCGTTTATTTGAAAACATTTACAAAAAATGCTCAGGACCAAATTTGCCGATTTACGTGCAGTTCTCATTTCTTCAGAGTCTTGAATTTTTAGTTGTATTTGTGTAAAAAAAAAAAAAAACTCAAAAAACACTTGCAGAAAGAGTAATCGGAATTGTGTGCCCAAGAACTCTTGTGCATCCACTCGCAGAAGTGATAACCACAACGTAGTAAATCTACGTCAGATCTATCTTACGTACAGCCCCGATTTAATTTTGGATGCATCGATACATTTGCTTGTTTGCTTCCGGCAGACGACAAGCAACCACAGATAATGAAATTTATGAATTACTTTGTTACGACCGATTTCTATGCAACATGAATCATGTACAGTACATTGTATTGAATACGTAAAAAGATATATGTAAATTGTAGTTGAATACGCACAGAACAAAGGCTTGGATATAATATGATGGAATGGTACATTTAGAATAAGTCAAAAATAGCGAAGTGAAACATCTACAGTAAACGAAATATTCTCCAAGTAAAAAAACAAAAGAGATTAAATAAATCAGATGGCAATGAAATGTTGGTTCTAAGAAACACCGATCATGTGTTTTAAATCATTTAGTTTCCACTATGTAACCAAAGAAAACTTTCAACAGTAAAATGAAGGTGCGACATGCAGGTTTAAGGCTCTCTTAGCATAGTTTAACACGTCATAATCGACTTCGTTACAACCGTAACATAGCAAAAAGCTTCTGTAAACGATCTAAAATAAATATATCTCCTCATCAGAAACTTTGTCCTCTGCCAAAACCCGTTAGGTGCCGAAGCGCAAAATCTTCGAGGTTTTGTGTTAACAAAACTCTCTCAGCATGCCACCTGATATTCATCACAAAAAACTCTCTGTGATTAGATGGAATAAATTGTTACCTATATCGCTTTTTACGTAAAATGATTGACCTAAAAATCATAGGCCTTTGCTTTGACCTGCGTACAGTCTGGTGAAAATTAATTAGGAAGGTGATAATAAGATACTTTCCTTGAATAAAATCGTTGACTTCTTTCAGGACAAGTCGAACGATCACACAAAGCTACTAACGTTTGCATCCTCTAAAATTCTTCCGTTGATTTTCGCATTAGAAAAAATTGTAGTAGGTAATTTCATGAATCATTCAACTCTTCCAGCAAAACGTCTGCTGAAGCATTGCCACCTCTTTTTGGCTTACCTGCATCAAGCACACACAGCTTTCTGTAAAACGGATCGATAGCGATGTTGTTGGGTAGTTTTAATCCTTCTCTGGTGAAAACTTCTACATCTGTCCCATCGAGGTTTGATCGCATAATTCGCGGGTCATTCCGGTCCCAATCCGACCAGAAGAGTTTGCTATAAGCAATTCGATTTGCGAGTGTTACTCTTTCGAAAATGACTGAATTTTACTGAGTCATCTAGTAGCATTTATCAGCTCGAAACAGATATTTTAGATTTAGACAATCGGAATCTTGTTCTTCTTGACTAGTTGGTAAACGTACCTCTTATCCCAAGTTATTATGACATTGCCGGTTGAGCAGTTTCTATATTCTATCAACCCAGGAAAGTTTACAATAGGTAATATTTTTACCAAATTATTTGCAAATCTTTGGCAGCCCTGAGTAAATCCTTCTGTCAGAATCGTTCAACATAAAATCAAGAAATTCCCGGGATAATCGAAAAATTCATATTAATTTTTTCGCTTTAAAGGAACATTCTTTTGATGAAATGAGATGTTTGATATAAATTTGTTTCAGTCTTAAAATTAAAATCAGTATGAAAATGAAGACATACTGAAATAAAAGTGTGGAAGAATTATTGAAACAGCTATACACAGATACTGAATTGATTAGAACATCTGTGTGAAACAGGAAATCCTATTTATATTTTCGCAAAATGGCTTACGCCTGATTGCCTACTAATAACCAAATTTTTGGGTGAAATTCGTCTGTAAATTTCATCCTTTTTCATCGCATTTGCATCGATTTATTGCATTAGATCAGGGGTCTGCAAATTATTTTTTGGCGCGACCCTAAAAATAGATCTAAATTCTCGCGACCCAAACATTTCGTGAGTATATAATCTTGTAGAAATACTTTAAATTACAATGAATTTCAAGACCAGTATTGACAGTAGCAATTTTCTTGCACAAAATTGTATGAAACTTGGCACATAAAACAATAATGATTGCAGTCATTCTGTCTAATGAGAATGGCAAATTTAAAACGCACAGTAACTTTAACTTATTTCGCGACCCCAAGTGGAAAGTCTCGCGACCCAAATTCTGGTCGCGACCCACCATCTGCGGACCCCTGCATTAGATATTAAAAGCGATGGTACCAATTGTAACTAGAGACAACAGTTCCTCCAATATACTTTACTTACGCTCCAAAAGGATCGATAGCTATTCCCCTGGGATTCTTTATTTTTACTCCCTGTCCATTTTTTATTAGCTCCATTCTGTGTGTACCATCCGCTCTTGCTACTTCGATCCTTTTATATCCTGAATCAACCCAGTAAACATTTCCCGACACGTAATCCACTGCCACGCCTGAAAATCAAATTTGGTTGGCACTTTTAGAATCAAGTGTTGATTTAATGATTGCCAATGGTCTAACTTAAAAACACTAGAGAAACCTTGTGGAAGATTGTATGTCGTTTTGTAAAAAATAGAACAAATAATGGTTGCACTAGGAGATAATAGCACTTTCTGCAGGGTACGTACGCGGAAAACGATGAACCAAAATGGTTTCAGTGCATTAAAAACGAAAAATGTTATGTTGAGATAGGTCATCATCGCTGCAGATGCCTGACGTTTGAGGTGTGCAAACCACAAATTTCACGAAATAACATAAAAAACGTCACTTTGTGTTGCGAGCATGCCGAACAGTCACACCTTCAGGGCTCATGAGGTTGCTTCCGGCGAAGGTCAAACGAGCTCTGGAATCACTCATAGGAGCGTAGAAAAGGTTTCGTCCAGCTACGTCAGTCCAGTAGACCTTTTGCGAGGAACAGTCCACTGCAATCCCGACGGGAATGCTCCCTGCTCTCCCAAACCACCTCTCTGCTTCACTTCCCCTTGATATCGGAAGGGCAACAGTATTGATTCCCATTGCTGCGTGAGATGAAACTTGTTCAAAAGCTGGTTGACATTTTACTGCAAGTGCGATGAGGTCAACTTTATAACAAATAGAGAAAGTCATGCAACATTATTCTGAGTTTTCAGAAGCAGTACTGTCTGGGGCAGTGCTTCTCAAGCCTTTTCATCCCGCAGACCCCCAAGTCATATATCTATATTTCGCGAACACCGATTACTCTAAACCAGGGTTTCTCAAATGGGGCTCTCGGCCCCCATTGGGGACCACGGAGCGGTTCACTGGCAACCACGAGCTGAAGCCTTCTCTAGGTAGCTTTGTGATATTGTATAATGATATTGCATATTGTGATATTACATGTTGTGATATTGCATATTGTGATATTGAATATTGTGATATTGCATAATGATATGCAATGATATTGCATAACCCAAGTGTCACAATATCTTAAGTATTCGCCAGTTAAACTTAGAAGGGGCCACGGATCATGAAAGTTTGAGTACCACTGCTATAAACAATGAATAAAACAATAGACGACCAACACATTAACAAAAATATTCAAGTCTTTTATTAACTTCAATGCCCGTGCAATGTTTTTGCAGAAAATTCCGTGCACAGTGTGGACTACTACATCATAAAATTAGAGCTGGAATTACCTAGTTAAGCCTAGAGGTGCATGCCAGACTGCAGTTGTTGTCCGAATGAACTGAATAATGGCCCAAATTGGCAGATTAAAACTAGTAGATTTTCTTAATTGGATTTTGGTTTACGGACCCCTAAAACTTTCATGTACCCCTAAAGTTCACGGACCCTAGGTTAAAAACTGCTGGTCTAAAGTAATATAAACAAAAAGAATTCGAAAATCTGAAAAGGTTGCCATAGTTCAAATGTAGTTGCCTATAAGAAATAACCTACATTAAAACAGCTATGTCCAAGCGAAATGCCTTGCTAGGCCATCAGTTGTGACGTTATCTTTGTGAGGGCCCCACATTGAACGACTTACTTGCATTTTAGTAAACCAAAATTTAATTCAAACCTACTGAAAGCATTTGAATACAAACTGCAATGATAATGACCTCATGGTACTTTTAAATCATCCCCGAAGTGTGATGCCACAGGCAAGTTTAGTGCTTATGGAACAAGTGTAGTTAGAAGTCAATTTGGTGCAGAGGAACACATGAGTAAAAATCTGAATACTAAAAATCAATCTTGCACCGAGGTTTCAGTGGACACGTGGAAATCCGCCATTGCGTAATTCATGATAAACAGGCACTAAAGGCCATTGCATCGAAAATGTCGCATTTAAGATTATCAAAATAAAGTGTGGTCCTCAATTTATTGTACATACACAAACATGAAAAGCTTACTGGGCCGTACAAAACATTCGAATAGGCCTCACGCGGCCCGGGGGTTGGACATAGCTGCATTAGAATAAATACGTGCTGTCAGTGCAAATGCTAATACTTATTTGATGAACTTTTTAAGTTCGATGTTTTAAGATGACTAAACGTTACTGATGGAAAATAACCATAAATTACATTTGTTCCTTATTTAAATGTCGTCATCTTCGTGCCCTTGTTTTTTGGCTAAAATACGTGAAAGCAGTTTTATTAGTAGTATTATGTTTAGAAAAATGATGTGGGTTGTATAAAGACTGTGAAAAAACGTGCTCAAAACATGTGGAAGTTTGACCTGACATGTGAAAGGGGAAGCTATGAGGAAGGGTTTCAGGATGTCAGGTTGTCCAAACTAGGGTTGCCAGATGGCCGGTATTTCACCAGCCTGGCCGGTATTTCACTGTTAATTTAGCAGAGGCCGGTATTTTGATAACAATCAGTGCCCGAAGCCGGTATTTTGAAAATAAATAGTTTGCCGCAACTTTGAAAAAAATAAACGCCAAATTTCTCAAATTATAATGACTCTAGTAGTGAATCTTGTCAGGACAGATCTTTCAGAAAAGTTTATTTGCTGCTGTTGACGCAATCCTTGGTGCGATTGTCACGTCACACACACCCCGAAATGTAATAAGTTAGCCAAAATACAGACAAATTAATTGTAGCTTAGCAATACTGATTGTCTTTCTGTTTTCCCTGTGCCGCATACGAATTACGACACAGCTTAGATCTGGCGCTGTTGACAAAATGACCGGTATTTTTGCGAAACGCATCTGGCAACCCTAGTCCAAACCAGTACATACGTGTATATTGAAACTTTATTTTCTTAAAGTGTATTGTGAGACCACACCAACAAGAACACTGCTGTTGGGTTTTCTACCCTAGTCCTTCCTAAGAGCTGCATCACAAAACTGGTAATATCAATTCAGGTGTTTGAAGATTTTTCAGCAAAAGAAGTTTTATTTTCAAAACAATACGTTTTAAAAGGTACCTTGCGCCACGAGAATTGTTGCTGGGCCTTGAGAATCTTGAAAGGTGGGATCCACTGCAAAGAAAAGAATAATAGTTAGCTTAAAATTGGTTGAGGTCAACCTTCCTAAAGGTAAAAAAGTTGAAAGTATTGATTGAAAAACATACCAAAAGTTAATGAGACAGGTGACAGTCAGTTGATTGTAGTATCACTGTTTGTCATTAAATAAAAAGACATGCTGTTGCGACAGGTGCAAAGGCTGATCTTTGAAGAAATGAGCAGCCATGTATTGGCGAAATGACAAAGGTTAAAGAATGTATTTTTCGCAGAAATAATATTTTAACTGTTTGCAAAATTAAACCTAACATGTCTCGAACCAAATCTACTCACATCGGTCGCAGTCCAGTGTGGAAGCTCTGCTGGTAGCAACACGGCTACCCGCAACTTCTTCCCCGTTTCGATTGGCGCAGAAACATGTGTCTGTGGTGGCCTCACACTGAGAGAACAAAAATAAACGTTTGCGTGTAAAACGGTTCTGTCTACTTATATAATTCAGATGTGTAGCTTATTAGTAAGCAGTAAACCAAGTAATTGAAGACACATGCCATACGCGTTGTTGATAAACATGAACAAAAAGGTGAAAAAGCGCCGAATTAGCAATTTTTCTTATTTTCCATTGAGTGCAAAGCTAAATCTGTCTTTGTACGGGCTTTATAGTTAACGAGGTAAGCAGGAGATTGAGGTTCACAAACATATATTTGTTTGCAGGTTCATCTGTTTTCAGAGAATACCAGCCATGCAAACAATACTATAAGCTCATCAAACTTTAACATAAAGAAAAACCCATTTGCAAAAAAAAAATAAAAATTCTCATTGCATTTTGATATAAGGAAAAGCTGCAAACAAGAATTGGTTTGCAACCTCAGTCGCGGATTTCGGAAAATATTACAATGTTTAGCAAAAAAACGTTTAGCCAAAAATCACCTGGATTCTTGCGTAATCGCCGTTTTCTCTGCACTGTGGAATGAAATTACTTGTTCCAGCAAATATGTCCTCAGTCTCAGCATAGTAGGCGGTAGACTGGCATGGCGTGAGACCTGCGCGGATATTCACAATGCGGCACTAATTGAACTTTTCTGTCGCAATCGCAACATTGTTATTCATTTCCTACCACATTATTTACGATTAGTTTTAGCGCTACCTGTTGCACAGGCGCGATCTGTTCCGTTGACATTAAGTGGCAGCTTCTAACGATCTGTGGTTTGCAAACTATGGAGCATTAACTAGCAGATAAGAATACGACAGCAAATTTTGTCAGCTGGCAATACGATAGAAGACTCATCTTTTTGAAACAAATATTTACTGGCCCCAACTATACGCAAGCCAGGTTTTCTTAAAACCATATGCAAAAAGCTACTGTTTACATCTAATTGTTTCTTTCTCCTTGCTTGTGATTTTGTACAAGAACTGAAAATGCTAATGGCAATTGCAATGCTTCACAAACATCTCACAATTTCTACCACGTGCAAAAACGCCGTATCTTTACTCACAAGTTGGCAACGTGCTGTGTCGTGATACAGTCTCCCCGTTAAAGTCAACGCATAGGAACTGTCCATTTGGATCATGCTGGATTGGCTCATATGCACCAGCAAGAGTGCACAGCGGTTCATAAGTCGCCCTCTGACGAGGATTGCGATTTCTCTGTTGTTCGACGCGCCATCTATCAGCCTGACATCGAGTCAGGCCATCTGGAGGTTGTGCTGAGGTGGACCCGGTATGATCAGGTGCAACGGGGGGACTGTGTTGAACTTCACTAGATGTAGCTGCAAACAAAGGTGCTTTCTAAACCAAAATCAGACATTCCAAGTTTTTACAAAAACAAATTCAGATCGGACAAAACGATCACGCGACATCAAAATTCCAATACAGAAAAAAACACAGACAAATATCTAAGAGAAGTTGTGTGTGTGACAAAACGTCTACAAGAGAGAATGATTACTTCGGAAAAAGCTTCAAAGCTAGACTGGACAAGGTTAAGGGCTACTGACTCGTCCATTAACCAGTACACCACACCTCGCAATACACGTGGAGTTCAAAGGAAAAGTGTGGCCCTTGTGTTGGACTCAATTTCTCTGTAGGGGTGACCAGAATTACGAAATTCAGTATAGTATGCCTGCTTATCCATTCCCTAATGCCTAGACTGACTACCTTGCACGGCTGAAGAACTCAGTCAACCCTTGAAAAAAACGATCAAAGCTGGAGTCACGCTCAGAGTCAATACTCCAGGCCAGAACAAACGGGATAGAAATTACGTCCGAAAGACTTTCTAATTTCACTTCAAACTGCGGAAAGCCCAAACTGCATTTCAATCAATGGTTGCCATTTAGTGTCATATCCAGGACTCCAGAATGTTAGATCGACAAGAATTAGCTTAACACGCTGCACAGAAAGATTATAAACGTGCTCTTTCCACCTTATTTGAAGATTAAGTACGCACCCGAGCAGTCAAGACTGAATCCTTCACCATGCCCGGTGATGGTTCCTTCGATCTCCACACCTGTCTGGGTGTTAACACACCAGCAAACCTTAGTGAAGCCGTTACACTGGCGTGGGTTGAATGAGTCATCAGGCCTACAGTCAGGGTAGAGCGGACCGTCCTGAAAGAAACAAAAAATAGATGAAATAAAAGGATCACTTATTAGCTCGAGATGAAGCTGACCTGCATCAAAATATAACAACTTAAAACAGCTAAAGATCGATTCTATTTGAAATAAAATATCACAATTTGCGATAAAGTATGAGAATCCATTAACAACGCTTTAAAAGTTAAGAAACAACGGTGAAAATATAAAATCCAAAAGCAGTAACTAAGGAATACGCCGGGTGGTTTGTTACCGAATTAACATAAAAAATTTGAAGAATGTATTCACACCACACTCACTTGGACGAGCGGGTTTTTGCGATGAAATTCTGCAATTCTCAAGTACTCTCTTCTGCATTTAGATTGTGTAACTACTTCATCGACTGAAAAAGTACAAAACAGGTTGAAAATTTCCACGAGCAAATCAGAAAATTGTAATCGGTGGCACACAACGCTATCAAAGAACAATAAATTATTTTTTGTATGTTATCGTCAGTGAGAAAATATGCTAATGGTTTTAATTTTAGAAACACTTACTGAGAGAATTTAATGCGTGTGTGTTGAGACATCCTGATTGAGGTGCCTCCAACGAGCTATTTACGCTGGCAAAATAATTGAATTGAAACGATATTTCTGGACATTATCCATGGAAAAGTTTTTTTTCTGCATGCTGTAATCCACGCCGCAACCAGCTGACATCTTCGGCGGGGAGAAAAATGTTGGAACAAGTTTTGTATTATAAAATGATTACAACTTGTACTTAAAAACTTAAAATTTTGGGGGGCAATTGCCCGGTGCCTCGCTATAGAAATAAACCTCACTTATGAATTGGTTATGGTTTTGTTATCATGATGGCGCTGCAAAGTATAGCAATGCCAGAACAAAGCACGGTGTAATTTTTCATAAACTTCAGACCTGACAACGTTAATTAATCAAGCACCTGTTTTTCAAGAAAATTAAATGAAAAAAAGATTTTTAGTCGGAAAGAGTAAATCAGCTGAATCTGTGTTTTCAGCACGTTCAAAAAACGAAAGGATGTCTTGAAAATTTGGAATTCCTGTGTGGTTCAAATGAAATAAGACTATTTTTCTTTGACTTTTACTGATTTGCTGTATCGCCGTACCTCTACTAGATAAAAACTGATCAAAAGTGATACACAAAAGACTGTCAATTTCAAAAGCTCAAAACATTCTGAAAACAACAAAAACACAACGAAGCCTAACGCACATACAGGGTGACCCAAAAAGATGTGTACCCATGAAAATTTCAATTGTGACTTTGATTAAAAAGCTATTTATTTCAAATTACAACCGCACATTATTCA
>JGI24158J21664_10011268_pt1 | contig 11894 bp, 5 predicted proteins | sample Ectturendosymbi3_FD_21664 | JGI IMG/M metagenome (IMG submission 21664) | reverse complement strand
CCGTTGAACGGACATAGCGCTGCATATTCAATTTGTTAACCAACGAAAACCACATGATCTATAGTGTAGAATGCGAGTACATATATTAAAAGTATATACAAACATTACACTGTAGGTGACATGAAGGTTACAGAGAGATTTATTGCACGGCACGCGCTCACCAACACAATTGGTGAGAGACTGCTCAATGCGGAAGCCGCCCGGCGAGAGGAGGCACAAGCAGTCGCTGCCTCCCTTCGTGACATTCGCCTGACTTGAAGAAGAAATACGCAAATTCAGATGGATTGACTGTGAAAATGATTAGAATCACAGAGCAATTGCACCTTTTCACGATGAAAGGACAAATGTTTTTTCATTTTGTTATTTTGAATCCCTAATTTTTTTTAAACATTTCACGATTATGGTAGGGGAGGCACTGCCTCCCTTGCCTCCCCTGATGGCACGTCACTGCCCCAGACGCACTAACCCAATGCATAACCTCAACGGCTAACGGCACAAAGAATTTTCATGTATTGTTATTCATCACAATTTACTGACTTGTTGTGACATAGTCATTTGTCCCTCATTGTTGAAATGCTGAAATCAATTTCGCTATTGTTACCCCACTGTACTCAATGTATTCTTACCTCTTGCATACTCATTTGCACGTACAGTGATCGGGTTTGAGCAAGTTTTTAAAAATCCAAAGTTCTTGGTAGTGACGATGGATGTAAACTTGACGTGCCCTTGCAATCTCAAAACGACGCAATAGAATGTCGCTCCGCCCTATTGAGGAAACTCTGATCTACCTCGTGAGTTTTTTCACTTGCTACGAAGACGATAATTTCTCCTGCCACTCGATAATATTCAGTCATTTACCACTTCGTTGACCAAAGGCGAAATAAACACTAGTGTGCAAATATCGTTACTACTCTTAAGGCCGCAGGTTTGCGGCACGGAGACTTGTGTTTGAGGAAGTCAACGCATTGAGCTGGTTCCAAGAAAGCTGTTGACTCACAAGGTGCTGTAGTTACCAAAGTAACTCTTCGGGAATGTTGTTGGGACTACCAGCAGAAGGCTACCAAGAATCTAACTACTGAATTGCATCACTCATAATATGTTCATCTGGAACATGGCAACTGTGCAACGCACTGCCGCTACTTATCACAAATTACAAGTTAGGTTCCTGCAGGACTGAGCAGACAGGTATAACGCCATGCTTTCAAGCTGTACGCTTCACTTATGGACCATATAACGAGTTGCGCTCAATGATTGTGGCGAACATCAGCGCAAATATTTTGAAAAGTGTCTTGAACATGAAACGCTGATTTTAATGCGCTGCTTTACTGGTAGTAGAGCGCTATTTTTTCAGAGTGTTGTTCAGCGCCTAATTTAGCTGATACGAGACCTTAGGCTAATCCACTTGTGAGGAACCTCTCCTCCATTGTTACGAGGAAAGAATGGAAAACCGAAATTGACCATATAGACGCTTTGAAAGTAAAGTCAATAAAAATTTTACAATTTATTACTTGAGTGTCCCACGATCACGGCGCTTGTTGCTGCCTTCGACTCAGAAGCGTGCAATGACACGGAATTGTTAAAATCGCACTGGGCTGGTGGGAACAGGATTATTAATTTCCACAGGCGAAACAACCGCAAACATCACGTTTATAATATTTGACAAAACGCATGTCCTATACGTTTTTTATAAGTTTCACATCTGCTTTTCTTGTCTCTGCTCAAAACAAAACAACCACACTGCACATATGTGTGGCGGCATAAAGACGTTAAAGCACAACGTGAGGACCACGTTGCGACCCGCTTTCCAGGGCTGCAAAAAATCTCGCGCACCCAAATGGTTGCAATTGCTAGATTCACGATTCGCGTGCTTCTTACTTTTACAGAGTTCAAAGAATCGAACGCAACGAAACTGTCGCGCGAAAGAATGTGAGGCTAGAAAGTGTTCAATAGGGGTACTTTACATTTGAGCAGGGGGACTTGACATTGTGAAAATTTGATAAAATCTTCACTCATTTACAGTGCTTCATATTTCAATTTGGAGGGGCTGAGCCCACCAATGCCCCCGGTAACGACGGCCTTCTTCTTGGTTCTGGCATTCTTCGCAACAAAATCATCTAGGAATTCATTACAACTTGTTTTCCTAAGTTTGTCACTCTTTAATGCACCGAATGCTTAGTGTGGACAATCTCTCCGGGAAAAATGCGACCGTTTAATTCGTTTTTAATTCTTTGAATCTTAAAAAAGACCTTTCTCCTGAGCGGTTAGCGACTATCAGTCTAGGAAATAAGTGTCCGCGTGGTTGGATAAACTAAGAACCACTAATCTAAGGCATCAGGCCCAAACGCGCTTTTGACATTTGTTTGATGTTTTCCTATTCTTTGTTTCTTTTGGAAAAAGTTCTGTGGTTGCCAGTTGGCAAAGTGACTTTTGCTTGTTATTCAAGCTCATCAAGTTCTCTGAGTTTCTTAGTATGGGAGAGGTACAGACGTGCACTAGTACTCAATAGCAATCTAATTTTTGAATGACTTTGTTGAAGGAAATTAAAATGCGAAAAATCACATCTAAAATACTAAATGAGTTTTATGTATTGCAGAAACGTTAACAAAACTACTGTATTGCTAAGAAGAAGCAACTATGTTTTTATTGTAATAAACTAGCCCAACACATGGCTCTTATCTGCACTAGAACCTAAGCTTTGATCAGTTCAGCAGGGTTGCCAATCTGTCGTCGCCAAAAAAGCAAGACCTTGTCCCAAAAAATGCCAGAAAAAGACAGATAGCCGTTTTAAGGAATATACACATAAAACATGCATAACCAAACACAAAATACACATTAAAACTCGTCAGAAACATCGATATAAAGCAATTCCACTGTTTAGAAGCATTTTCTTTCCCCGTAATAACACTCTCGTACCTTCGTTTCTTATCAATAACATTGATCATTTTTAGGGCAGCAGTAAAATTTTTGAAATATTCCCTGCATCATTATACGCTCTTTTCAGAAAAGATTTGTAATGGATATGCAGATCAGCCAATGTCTTTCCAGAGCCAAGCCTTTTCGACTGAAAAAAGCCAGATTGTGTCTGGCTTTTTTGATTTCCAAAAAAGCCAGAGCTGTTCAAAAAAGGCTTCATAAAAATTACAAAACGCTTTTCATGACAACAAAATTGCGCTTTGTTTGAAAACCAAATTAGAAGCGCAACGACTGGACTCTTCGAAAGACAGAACAGTGCACTAACTAAGCAGAACTCTTCGCAACCAATTTGAAATCTTCAAAAAATATTTCCTGTGGGCCCTTTTTAACATCAGTGCGCATCAAACGATAGCTTTTCGCCGCCACATTACTTACAAAATATAGCTCTCATCTTTAGCATAGATTTATCGTTAGGTTAATAGAATCCGCTTCCAAAATCACCATTTCTTTACCAACTGCCAGCAAACCTTGTCAAAGAGTTTGAAAGTTTCAAATCCTCAGAAACTGCTTTCTCAAAAACTCGGTTAGGTTTCGAAAACTGCTGTTCGCTTAAAAAACGTGACAGCAAGGATTAAACGATCAAAAAGTGAACAAGACTCATAGCACCTCGCTTCCTTTGCAAAACGTAAACAAAACTCTGAGCACCTCGCTCCCTGTGCTAAACGTGACCAAGCAAAATGCCTTACTTTTTTGACAGAACTTGACTCCAACGAAAATATATAAACAGCGCCTTTTTGACCATTAAAAATGTCTTTCTCCAAAAGCTTTCACTAAATGGTTTGCGAGTTGCAAACGCTAAAAACCACTAAGACCACTCTACCTTATTTCTTTCGACGTTGAATAATTATTATCTCATAATAAAATATAAACTGTCAGATCAAACACGTTGTGTCGCGTCGCTTCTATAACACGCAACGTTGTTCCAAAAACACTTAAACACAAATCTATTTCTTTACCTTCCTGATAAAATATGTCTTTGCAACAATCCTTTACATCAAAAGAATGGCAAAAGTCAATTCCTTTAGTTTCCCAAAGGTGAGTTTTGAAAATCTGAGTCGTACGAACTTCAATCAGTTCAGATTTGTCTAGTTCTGTTTCAGTTAGAAATCTAGCATCACAGCTAGTTTTGAAAAGTTTTTGCAGGGTGCAAGCATCACATTAATCGCAATAAACTAATGGCGGAACATTTTTATAACCTCATTAAAACCTCATTAAACATTTTTATAACCTCATAACCTCATCATCGCAATTCATAAAATATCGCGCGGAAGCAATTTCTAAAATAGTAGTTTATAAAGCATCGCAGTGAAAAGCAATTACATCGGCAAATTTCCAATACTTTTCATATCTTAAAACAATATATTTCACTTTAAACTACACTAAATTTCTTGTTTTGTAATTTCCAGCTTAGTCCGAAAAGATTATAATTTTGTTGAGAACCACTGCAGCAGACGATTAGGTATGAAGAAACCACATTGTATCCTAGATTGGTGTGTTGCAGTGATGAGTCTCGAGGCTTGGTCGCGGTCTCGAGACGTGTCCTGAGACCCGATTTTTGGAGTCTCGGTCTCGGTCTCAAAGGATTTCAGTCTCGGTCTCGAGCTCTCAGTCTCGAGACTTTACATGAGTTATTTTTTTATAATGTCTTGCAAGAAGCATTTCCTTAAAAACAGATTTATAAAGTAATTGTTCAAAATTCAGCCGTTCAAAGCAGTCAGTTGCTAAGCTTGCTTTGTTGTTATGCTACTATGAAGAAAACAATTTGCCATCTGTCCTGTTCAAAAATTTGTACTGAATTTAACAAAAACAATGTGTGTAGCAGTAAAACCGCAGCGAGTAATTTCTGCAAACGCTTGCATCGAGACGTAAGGAGTACTTTGCTAAGGACTATCTTTCAATTGTTATTGCAAGCAGTTTTGTTACGAAAACCCATATTCAAAAGAAGTGGGAGAGTGCCAACAACTTTTTTTTTGAGAAGCCAAATAAAACGAGGTCTTTCCCTTGAAGTTCGTTTCAAAGCTGTTTGTTAAAACACGCTGGTGAGTTTTTTTTGTTCTGCGTAATGCCGACTTTGTAAAGTTCAGAAATACCTCGGAAGTCTCTTGAAAAAAAGTTACGCTCATAAGAGTTCTATACAGAGAGCAAGTCATGCGTAATGGCTGATCAGCTACTCTGACGTGCTGCTAGGCTTTATGGCCTTTCTGCATTTTCTAACCGACCTACGGTGTTGCGANCCTGTAAGTGGGGAGAGAAAANGGAGATTCGNAACAGTTGTTAATAATCAGTTCAACGTAAAAACATAGAAATTATTAATAAAAAAAAANATTCACAATAAACATAGCAAGTCTAGGAAATATATACATAGTCATAAAATCAGCAGGAAGGCGCTACACCGATTCGCTGCTGGTCAGATAGAATACTGTGTCCTATATACGCGAAAGTTTTGTAGAAGGCCTACCTCGTCGGAAGTCATTGCCCTGCTCGGCTTCGACTGAACGTGCTGTGTTGGTGTACATCCGAAGTGTGTAAATAAGAAGGGCAATCGTAATGTCGGCCGCGATCACTTCTTGCTCAACAGCAATATTGGCTGAAAAAGGTAGGCATACCATATTTTTGTGATTGAACACCGGGACGCTTCAGAGCAACGAGCCTTATCAGACAAATGTGGTTCATATCATCTCTGGAGCTGGGCAGATCCAGGGGGGCGATCGCCCCCATAAAACTTAATAAAGTAATTTTATTCACCATGGTTTTATTTAATTCGGAAAGCAACATTCGCGATGTAAGGTCATTTGTCGTCCATTGCTTTTTCACAGCAGTTTTGTAAAGTATACTTCATCTCTTTTACAGTAGCAAAGCTGTAATGACATTCATTACCAAATATTACTAACCCCCCCCTAAACTTACTGGCTGGATCCGCCCCTGCCTTGGTGTATGTAATTATTTTGGATTCCTATAGTTAAGATACTAAGAGAAGTAAAATTATGCATTTTACTAAGAAACAAAACAATGTTCAAGCATATGTGAATTTGACTGAATGCGAAGCCGGGACTTTTTGGTGACGAGACGCCGGGACAAAGCCTTCAACCTGGGACTGTCCCGGCTAAAACGGGACGTATGGTATGCCTAGCAAAAGCATACTACAGGTCGTGCGCTTATAGCAGTGAGAGGTTTACTAGCGCTTTTTCAGGACAGCTTTGAGCAAATGGTGTCATTGATCCAAAGTAGAAGCTTGGAATTTCACTGTCAAAACTTTTAAAACTTGTCAATTCAATGAACGCAGACGTTTTATTTGTCGGAACACAATTGTTCAGGAGAAAACGCCAGAAACACGTACGTTTCATGGATGGTGCATTAAACTCGGTTGATGTTTCCCTTCTATTAAAATTCCTGGCTTTGCTCCTGATTGCCACTGCTAGTATTTACCAAAAGACCCTAGTTTGTTTCACATTTGATCTATGTGTGGTCTTGGGGTTTTTAGTATCAGTACATTTCCTCTTTTGCTCAGTCGTTACTGACCATTATGCATTTCATGCAGACCATGTATGCAAGTGGCGACAGTGCAGACCCTTGTCGCAGTCCATTACCAACGATTAACGCTTGTGAGTTACTCAACCGGTGTGAACACAAACTTGCGAGAAAAAGAAATAAAGTGACTTGACGGCCAATAACAAGGGGCCGTCAACCTCACACACCCGCAACACTCCTCAATCTATTTTCAAGGGATCTGGTCTTATGATTTTTCGAGGTCGACATACGTGAGACAGCCAATGAAACCTTGTATTTATTTTAAGACTGAGCCAGTGTTGCCAACTGGTGTATACTGTATGTACCAAATTTTACAATTTTGATATATTTTCTGAGTGCTTGGTATATAAATTTTTATTTGGTATATATAAAAACATTTGGTATCAATTTGGAAGATGTTTGTTGGAGGGTTGATTTGAGACTTTAATACCAATTTATTTGTTACATTTCTCACGGTAAACAAGGACACCGTGGTGGTGTTAGAGATATATAAAAAAATCTTAGTGATTTTTTTAACATGGGAGTAAGAATGCACTTTAGTTAAGCGAAGAATGATACTGGAAAAGAGCTGCGAATTTCTGAAAAAAAACTGAACTTAGCTCTAGGTATGCGATTTTACTCAGTCAATCGCCTCCAAAGGATGGAATGCCGCGTATTAGAGCGGCATAAGATTATAGAAAAGAGTGACTGATAGGGTTTGCATGGCTTATAAAACCGGATTTTACTGCTGTTGTGTATCCCTTCTGCAAACTGTGCAAAAGAAATTTGCAAACCGCAAAGCAGCTATTTTACAGCACAATAATGCAATGGACCCCAAAAGAAATGAATTTGCAGTTTAAGGTGTTGGAATCTTGAATTTTCCAGTGGTTGATAAATCTATTACTGCAGAAATTAACAAACTAGAAATTGAGCAGGCTCTGTATGATGCACTGATCAACAGCAACAGTTGATCATGTAAGGCTGAAAAGAGACAGTAAAAAGTATGCAGCATTAAACTTCAAAATTTTTGTTATAGATAAATTTGGCATACATTTCTTTAGATTTAGACTAGATTTGGTATATCAGTTGTAAGAAGAGTTGGCAACCCTGGACTGAGCGTTTCACGTCGGATTCCATCACAGCCTGCAGCTAAACCTGCCTCAGTATTTTCACAGCTAGGATTTCGACTAACGAACTAAACTAAGATAAATATGACACTGATAACTGTTTCTGCTAACCCTCTCCTTACAACAACGATTGACAAAATCAATTTGACAGCAATTTAGATTTTACGAAAGTTTTTCATCCATGTGAATGTTTGCAAGTCTTTCTAAGTTCCTATTGTTACGCTACTTACACCATCGAATCTGTCATTTCGTTGATTCACGGCTACCACACATTCTCATGAGGAAATGAGGAATGACATCACTTATACGTGCTTCAAATGACCAACATCCTCAATGCACCAAGTGAGAAAAAAATATCTAAAAGCCTAATAAAATGTGCATATCCAATGCTTCAGTGTTCCTTGTAATTTTATACAATCATACTGATGTCAGATTTGTGCAAACCTTCCAAGCACGCCTCAAAGAACTGTAAATCTTTATGTACGTTTCATTCATGTTACATTTGTACAAAATCTTCCATGCACGCCGCAAAAAAAGAGTGTACACCAGCAACCAAGGATGGCACCTGTCTACTGTAAACACGAAAGCTCAGCACCTTCAAATAGAAGCTGCGCCTACGCAAACACGACTGCCTGTTTTGAACGCTGGTAACAAATCACTACGCATTTCCTTGCTCACCAGCTCTCCAACGTAAGTCTACGCTTTTAGATGTTGCAAGCGGAGGCGAGACCTGACTCTCCCTACTATGAATGTCTGTTCTGTTTGCCAACGCCTNGTCGATACAAGTCGTCGTTGTGTTTGAAAAAGAGGAGGGCGTTTGGTTNGCAGCGTTGGCTTGGTGTTAGCCCCACTGTGTTCCGCGGGNAAACTTGTAATGTTCTGGCGTCAGAACCAGCGCAGTTGTGTCGTTGACTCGTAAGCAGGTTTCTAGTGGCAAATTTTAGATAAACCGCAAACTGCGTGGAATAACCTCAGGCCAATTTGATGTCGGATGAAAGCGGTGAAAAAGATTTTTAATCCAAAAAGGAATAAATTCAAAATCAAGTTATTTACGCAATGCTGCTTTTGTTTGTTGATGACCAACAGTCATATTGAGATTCATGGAAACTCGCTGGAAAACTCTGGCATTATCAACACGACACCCCATTAGTAGAATAAAACCAAATATCATGAATGATTAAGACATAAATTTTTGACGAAAATTTATCAAAATGATGATATACCACCGATTGATTCTATGCGTACCGGTACCACAATCTGATGGACCTTGAGGCCCTTTAGACTTCACGCCCACATAGCCTATTGGTAAATCCGGTCCTGGTGTGGTTGCAGTTCCGTGTTTTCCACTGCACTGTGGTGACCACTTGATTTGCTATTTGTGATGTTAACATGATAAGCAGGTGATTTCGCAAAACCATTATTACACTCCAATCATTCGTAGTTGATTCTGACAAGCATGATTTCCTAATCATCATTAACTAAAGCAGAAGGAAATCAAATAATGGCTGGTCCAAAAACATTTATTACGTTTTTGATAAAGTAACATTTTTTACTGAAAAGAAAAATTTCGCAATGTTTTTCTTAGGTCTGTCTTACAGACATGTATATTTTGTGTGGCGTAAGTTTTTCCCAGTACACTACATTTTTGTGGGGTACTGGGACACTCAATAATTTATAATGTGCTCAGTCCAAAACCCTTGTCTCTGAATTACTGTGGCTACTCGCACATTGAATTTTGTAATTATAACCCTGTCCAACATCCCATGGGGAATTTTTCCGATCTCCATTCAAGTGTTATTCATGAGCGCATCAATACTTTGAGGATTGTTAGCATAGANCAGGGGTGGGCAATTAATTTGGCTCGGGGGCCACTTTGAGAAGGCCGCGATNAGCAGAGGGCCGTCCTTTCTGATGCAGTGTTTCTCAACCGTTTTCGGTTCGTGCCCCCCTTTGGTATTTTCACACAACCTGCGACACCATTCCTGCTGTTTTTTTTCAATACATACGATATTATAACCATTGTGATCACCACAAAATGCATTTCCAGAAAAATACAACGAATTGCCGCAAAATTATTAATACTACAAAAACGCTTTTCGGAACATTTAATTTCAAACGGCAATTGAATTTCACAAACATTTTTAATGCGACGGTTGACTTTGCAACAGTATGACCAACTTCGAAACTTGTGGTTAAGTGTTGAACAGTGCTGATCTCTCATTACATCCTCGACTTTCCTTCGATCTCGTGCCTTCGTTTTGGTGTGATTTAGAGGTAATAATCCACTCTCGCAGAGATATATTGTGGCAAACAAAAACAGTATAAGAAAAAAACAGTTCAGACAGTTATGGGAATGATTCGCGAACAGCTCACCAGAACCGAAAAAAGCGGCATTTTATGAAAAATATAACGTGCTGATGAATTATTCCGAAAATCACAAAATTGGTCATGTGATTCTACGAGAATACTGGCTATAGCCAGAGAGATAGAGACCCGATTTCGCATATATGCAGCTTCTTCCCTCTTGAGCTCAGGGAAATATCGCTGGAAGTCCGTTTCAAGGGATTGAAGGTTGTCTATTTATAGATGTCTTCAAACTCTCGTCACGTTCTACAGTTTTTTCAACAACACTTGACCATTTCTCAAGCATGGCAACGTTTCCTTGCATTACTTTACGAAGCCAATTTTGCAACTACGAATGAATTGCTTGCAGATTCGTCGCGAAACTGGATGATGTTTGTAACCTTTCCTTGTTCCTTTAGATTTATGTTATTCAATTTTTCAAACATTTCTGTCAAATATTCAAGGCATTTCAAACAAATCTCCTGACTAAAGTAAGACAAGAACTCGTTTGCTTTCAGTTCTGAGAATAACTTTATTTCGTCCTACATCTCACAAACGTCGTTTAGAACGTTTCCTTTCAACAGCTATCGTAAAGATGTGCGGAATAGAAGAACTTCGTGTGTCGAAAACATGTCTTTGCAGAGTTCTTTAAACAGGCAGGTGTTAAAGCTTCCCAATTTGATGTAATTGCCAAATTTGAAGTGGAATCCAGAACATTTTTCAGAAGAGTTGGTGAGTTTTGCGAGCAAATGCGTATCTGTGAATGACCAAGTGTACCTTTTGCGTTAGGAGCAAGTTCTTGAACTTTTTTTGAATGTCTGAACGTGATCCCATCATTGCAGGAGCTCCATCAGCACAAACCCCACAAACATATTTCCACTGCAGCAGAATCAAAAAAGGTTTACTTCTCTGGAACACCTGCATTTGTTGTTGTGGTTGACAGTTTCTCACAAAACAGGAGCTCTGCTTCAATGTCTCCTGAATCAATATATCTCACGAAAACAAGAAAGTGAGCACATGAAGCACATCTGTTGACTCATCCACTTGAAAAGAAAACATTAGAAATGCTTTCATTTAGCACCTGGTCTTTCACATCTTCCAACAAATCTGAAATGCACCTCTGAACAATAAGCCTATCGCTGGAAAGAGATATTCGCCTCATTTTTGCCTCACTAGCTTCTCTAAGAGGTATGGCTAGTGTTTTCAACAAACTGGGTTTCACAAATGTTTCTCCAATCATGTGAGTTTTTTGCTTGGCAATTTCAAGTGCAACTTCATAATGATACCTGTGTTCTTGGTGAAAACTTCCGGCAAAATATCTCTGACGTTTCAATCTTGCTCCATGCTGTTGAAAGAATTCTAAACCTTTTTTGGCATAAAATGCTGTCTCATCTTTGAAGGTTTCATAAACAAAGCACTGAGAGTCTTTATAACATTGCAATCCGTTTCTTTTGTGACGTTTTGGAAGGCTTTGTCTCTAAATGCTGTATAAACTCGAAGATTTCACAAACTCTGCACTGAGAACAACGTTGCACAAAACACACAATGGCTTCTCTGCGCTTTTGCAAGCTATGGTGGTGACACCAGATTTCAAATACTCTTTAATATACTTGCGTTCTTGACTATGTTAACTCCTTGAGAACCGGCGTACGGTATATTCGTACTTGGATTTCGGCCTAAAAAGCAGCAGTTTTCGGTTGCCTTAGCAACGCCCTAGCTCCTCCACCGATTGCGCTAGAGAGATGTTCAAGAGCTCAAACGGATCGGCCAGTCTAGTAGATTGCACTCGAAAAAAAATTTTTGCTTGGGAGGTGCGGTTTTTTGTGAGTGACGTCATACGTCATATGTGGAGGACTTTTTGGCCACCTTGGGCCACTTTGCCTGGCCCTGGGCGCCAACCGTTAGGTGGTAGTATTTCGCTGAAGTTTTACTGGAAACTAGGCT
>JGI24158J21664_10011266_pt1 | contig 11895 bp, 6 predicted proteins | sample Ectturendosymbi3_FD_21664 | JGI IMG/M metagenome (IMG submission 21664) | reverse complement strand
CAGCGCTTTTCTCCTGAATAACCAATAAGAACCTGCAGCAACATCACTGCAGTTCTTTTACTATGCACTGAGGATGATAACAGTAGTTATCGAAACGTTTGCAAGATGTCAGTTGCATCGTTTGATTTGGCCGTGATATTTATTATAAGGCTATTCAGCACTTCCGTTTTTCGTGTACCAAGTTTTTTAGGTCATAAAAACTAGCCCTAGCCATCAAGAGCTAAAAATGGCAAAGTTTCTGAGGAAAACAAGCGCAAGAATCTGGCGGTGTTAACTAAAACGCCGTGACTGAAAGTTTTTTTTTCAGCAGAGCTTTTACGCAGCAATGTTAATAGAGTGGGGTAAACCAGAACACCTGAAAATGTAGGTGAAAATCACGACATGCGTTTCGAAGCACCTTTCACACTCAGACTCATTGGAGGCGGGGTTGCAGGGGTGAAAATCCGGGAAAAATCCGTGGAAATTTGGGCAAAATGACTGAATACCTTCGCAAAATCGCTGTATACGCTTTGATTTTACAAAAAAGTGCAGACCTTTGTTGTTATTTGAGGTCATGTTTTTATTTAGTTCTTTTCGGGNAAGTTNGGGGAAATTTGAGCAAGTTTGGGGGATATTTGGGCAAAAATGGTGCTTGAAGGGCTTTGATTTGAAAAAATACGCCCAACATGAAAGNAAATGCAATCGTTTTTTTATTTTAATTTGTTTTTTTGGAGGTCATTTTCNTTGGAGTATTTTTCGGGCAAGTTTGTGGAAATTTGGGCAAAAATTGTTCGAACCCCCAAAATTTGCCTGCTCCTACACCTATGCTCAGACTGGCTGGCCACGTTGAACATGTTGTTTTTCTGGTGTTTTCGTTTGTAATCTCTGGCTTCTGCTTATTGTTCGGGTGAATGTTGTTTCTTGCCGAGTCACTCTCTAGCCTGTGGAAATACTTCTTCTTAGTGAGATACACTGTAGTGTTTATATCATAAACTCTCTTCTCACAGCTAACTGTATGTGCAATTGAGCACCGTATTTATTCGATTATAAGCCGCGGTTTATAAAGTTTTTTTTTCATCATTTCATGCGGCTTACAGTCAAGGGCGGCTTACATTTTTTATTATTTTACTTTATCGAAAGGTATGGATGATGCTCAGTCTTTCCTTGGCTACCTTTTGTCGACCAAATTATTCTTTCGCATTCGATTGTCTTCAGCATCACGCGCACATCCGTCACAGGAGGAATTATGATAAAAAAGACAGTTGTAGTGGTGCAAGCATCATTAATACGGGAACGCACGAGTACGCGAACGTCACGAATGCATCTCAGAGGCTTCGGTAACCTATGTTCAAGTGTGGTTTACAATCAAAGGCGGCTAACAATCGAGTTAATAAGGCAGGCGCATAATCGACTACAGGAAAAAGGAAACGAGAACGTTGCGAATCAGCGAAAAAATAAATTATGCAAACGATGACGTCATGAAATACGTCATAGGGGCCCTCCAGTGAAAATTGCCTCGGACCCCACCCTTTAATCCGGCTCTGACCATGTTATGAATCAATCAAAGCAACAAACAGTTTCATTTATAGTCTGTCGCTGTCGCCGAGGTCCAGGCAGAACCGTCGCCAGAAAGTTTTCAATAGGGGGACTTTTCGTTTCTGCGGGGTGGCCTGACATTGTAAAAATTGACAAAAACTCCACTGATTTATAGTGTTTCATGTTTCAATTTGGTGGACTTGGAGCTTGCTCACCAAGGCTGCCCCGTGGCGACGGGACTGGGTTTAGGTTTAGGACAGGTGTTAATGTTATCAAACTTTCTCTGGCCATGTACCCCTTCAGCATTTCGATAGATGAGCATGTACTTCTAAAATTTCTCATGACAAAAAGGCTGTGGAAAATAACAAGGATGTATTTTTTCCCAATATAAGCATATAGTGATTTTGAAAATAATATTTACTGATGTATAATTAAATATTTAGAAATGAATAATATGTGAACACATTTTTTCCCTTCTATTGCTAACCCCTAAATGTACCCCTTCAGATAGGCGAACGCACCCCTGCTAGCCTAGGGGTACATATACCCGTTTGGGACCCCAAGTTTAAGGTTAGGTTTAGATGAAGGTTTAGGTTGAGTATGTTACTAGCAAGGGTAGTGTAGCTCAGCACACACTTGTCGTGTGTTAAGGCGGCAGTCTTCCGGGTGAATTTTCTCGGTTTTGACCGGCTTCCGGCTTAAAATTGTTTTAAGTAAGCCGGATTGCCGGTGTTGTCGGTGATGGTGTTCTTGCTGCATATGGGAAGACTGCCGTTGGCCATAACCGGATCGTAAGCCGTAACCGGATTCTGTGTGAAGCCGCCTTTAGTGTCACGTTGCAGGCGGTGGACAGATCAGGTTTTCAAAAGTGAAAGTCCTCTGGCGGACCTATAACCATTAAGACTACATGGTTTTATAGTCGAAAGGACAATGAACTGAAAACTTAAGTGTTGTTACTTTGCATTTGAGGTTACAGTATATTACGGGCCAGTCCGGACCAGAAAATAAGTTGTGGTTTAGCATAGACCGGGCCGGGCCGGGCGGTTTCTTGTTAGCTCCGGGCGGGCCGGGCTGCAAAAGTGCTGGCCCGTGCCATCTCTACTATCTAACCCATAATGTCCACCAGGTTTTTCTTACTTAACGAAACTCAGTATGTCTAATGGTAGTCACATGGATGGATGCCCACAGAATTTTGATTTAACAGTTGCTCACTTTGTTGAAGTGTGTTTTGAACTTAGGGGCCCACGCTACCTTAATCCGGCACTGCTGGTCAATAGTAATAGGTTGGGTGTACGGCAGGGATTTCTACGAGGAGCGGGTGGAGCCGTTGGTGGAGTTACTCCAAACTCTAACCCATACATTATTGTTTTAAAATATGTATTTCTCTTTGTTAAGTTTTGTTTATGAAAATTTGATTTCAATTTTTTGCAACTACCTCGAAACAAACGATGTTCGTCGCTGCAGGGGCAAGTCCTACGTTCCTGTCGTGTTGGATGCAGCTAATCCGATTAAGCATTTGCTTTAAATTCAACCTATCCTTGCCTTGATTTTCGCCCCACGTTTGTCCGGCTGTTAGAAACCGCGCTTGTGGATGAACTTTAGCTCGTCACATCGGCGACAGCTCGTGGTGATGCAGCGATTGTTGAAACGGGAAATGTGACATCACCGATCAGGTAGGGGGAACAAATCTGTGGACTTGAGGCGAGCAACAGTATTTTGTTTGGGACACTGCCTCTCAAAGCACAAAATGACAAGAAATGCTAAAAATTTGGGGGTCATGGCCACCTTAGCCCACCCAGCACACCTATGTCTCCGACGTTTTGTACTGAGGCAGAGTGGGGTTGAGGTATTTTTGTTGGTTTCAAAAAGAAATCTCTTCACAGACGATTGCCTGCATTTCAGAGCTGGTACTGTTGACTTATTTTGGTCTTTTCGTAGCGAACTACCCTGAAGGCCTGCCCTGTTCAACAAAGGCAAACAAAAATACCTCATTACCATGGCTGTAACCTTAAAGGAGTTAAATCAGTACATTTTACATGCTTTTTTGTTTCGCCAATGATTAATATTGGTGCACATTTTCTATTGTGACTGTGCGCAGTAGGTTAGTGGTGTTCATGCTAATTTTCAGGATCCGCGTTCCACTTGACGTTGAGTTAGAACTGAGACATTGTTTTTCACTGAGGGACCAGCAGCGCTCAATACATTAGACACAATCGTAGTTTAGTGTGATATTTACATATTGCGATCGTGGCAGTTGGCCTCTACTTTTACTTTGGCTTTTGTTGGGGCAACTGAAAGATGTTTAGATCAAAGGGGCCTGGTAGCATACGTGCTGAAACAACGTTGGGCGCCATTTTTTAGCCAAAGAAAGCTTAGGGAAAATGTTGAATTTTATATGACTCGACAGTTCTTGTGACAAGACAAATATGACGCGCCTCATTACTGCTGATGGTTCACACACTTTCGCAATAATTGCGCAAACATAAGCATGGATGTTTCGTGTAATGATGACCATCGAGCACCCCTATTGTAACTTGCGTTTGCTAAAGCATTAAATACAGATGACTACTTATTGTCATTTAATTGTGATGGCACACAACCACAATGTGATTTACCTAATTGTTTTCTGTCCGTTAGTGGTATTAATGCGCTTGGAACTATATGCACAATCAAGAAGCTCGAGGTTAGCAACGTTACAGATAATATAAGTTTGATATGGCCGATGTGAGGGAAAAGCACCGCCGCTTTGGTGTATAAATATGTGCACTAACTGCACGAACTTGACAGCGAATGACAAAGCTCTGCAACGTTGCTTCGTCTGCTGGAAATTTGTTCCTTAAAATTGGTTAGCCACTTTGCATGGCTCGGCGGAGGATCTACTTAACTGTTGCAGTTCAGTTGTGACCGCAAACAGGTGCTCAGCAGTTGCAAGGAGCTTGATTAGGCATCCATAAACCTGGTCCAATTTCTCAGTCCCAGGATTTAAATACACAATAGAATGCATCAATACATTCTCCTGCTGGCCCGTAGCCAGGTTTCAAGGTTTACGGAAGCAAAATTTTGGTTTTTATTGTATGTTTACAAAATATTTTCTGGGCACAACAAAATTTGGGGAGCACTGCCTCCGATTTCCCCTGTGGCTACAGGGTTGTTCTCCTGAACTTGGTTAATGCCAACATGATAGCCACTGAAAGATTTTTTTTTTGGAATTTTGCTCTCTTCTGTGTTGAATTGCCTTCATTGATTTTTCGTGTGTTCGATTTCCAAAAGCCGAACAAACGTGCTGCAAAATCAGCACAAGGAAGGGGTAAATTACCAACAAATGTTTAATCGGATTAGCTGTGAACGGACAAGAACAAACTCGATTTAGACCCGCCTGTGCAATAAACCCTTGCCAAAAGCTTTGCAACCAACAGGCCGCGTGTACTTTTAAGAGACTCAAATAAAGGGAGAAGTCGAAACAACACTGAAGCAAAATATCCCCGCAAGCACATCAAAGTTTTCCATGACGAGTTTAACTTAATTGTACAAACGAAGGTTTGATTGGACGCAACACGATTTATCCCAGCAAAAGCAAAAGTTTGTTTCGAGGCATTTGCACAAAATTGAAAGAAATTGTATAGGTGAAAAACTGAAAAACGAGAAAGTATTTTTCCCGAAAAATACATGGTGAGAGTCTGGGACCGGGTAGGGCTGAAATCCAAAACGCTCCTCTCGCTCTTCGCAGAAATCTCCGTCGTAAATTCCATCTGTCAATATTGGGTCGTTGAAGCTTCCTGTAAAGCGTTCTGCAGCTGACCTGCACGTCAATTGTGTGTGTTTGCAAGTTTAGTATCTATCATTTTTCTCTGAGTGTGAGGCAGCAAGATAAATTGATTCTGCTTTCTCTTCCACTCACCTTTAAAGGGCGAGTGCAATATTTGCAATTTATTTAGTTTTATGCGCGTCTTTGTTTTTCTATTTTTAGTTCCCGATCACTGTACTTCGCGAAATAAGGTATCTTCAGTTATTTCGACACGACAGTGTAGTGGCACTGTGCGAAGTCTGCGAAGCGAAACCTACGCAGTTCAACAGGTGAACAGCAGAACGTCAGGTGCACAATGTTTACTCAATTTACGTGAACGTCACGTTCGCATTACCTAGTTTGTCCGCAATATTTTGCCTTTGTTTGTAAAACAGCTGAATTTTTTGCTTCTGGTGTGCACGTGGATTTTGCTAAATCGTTGTCAAACACTCTATAAGGAATGACTCCGTAGGCGCGGACACATGATCATCGATGATGCGCGCCATATTGTTGAAAAGTCAAATGCGTCAATCCGGTGATGAATTTACTCAAGCGTTAAATCAGTGTTTCTCAACCTTTTCAAGACACGAACTATTTTCGGACCAGTGTAAACCTTCGCGGACTCAAGATAGATTTTCGAAATAAGGTCCTGTGGTCTTCAATGCACACCTGATGTCGTCTTCTGTTTGAAGTTGGTATCGGTTCTTGGTTTCATAAAATTAAAAATAGTTATATCGTTGAAAAACAGCTTCACAATGGTATGTAGTTGGAAAAAGCAAAAGAGCTTTTGTTGCCTGCCGACACAGATCAGAGAGATTTGGATCCATTGTCTGGATATACACTTCAAAATTGAGTCAGACTCTACAGCTGTCGACCTTGCAGCTCAATCTGCTGTTCAATGCAATCCACTTCACAACGAACGTGCAGCTCTGACACCTCAGAAGGGCTTCGCACCCAGTTTTTGATGTAATGTGAGAAGGGATGTATCTATCCGACTCGGAGGGATGTAGTAAGGCGCTCAAGAAAATTTGACAAATGCAGAGCAAATCAANTTCTACCTCTTCTGCAAATGCGTTTAGTGCTAAAAATGCAGATATTCTTCCATTTTCNATTCGATGGATCCACAACTGTATTTTACATCTAAACGCGACGATGTCTTGGACACATCTGAAAGTATTTTACCTTTTCCGTGCCTATAGCTGTTTAGCTGATTCAAACGTATAAAAAATCAGCTACGAATATTTGGCAATCGACTTGCTGTCGATGAATCGTTCAGCAAAGTTATGATTCTGTTCTTTTAATAACGCACCGGTGCCATTGCGTGGGCCACTCTCCAGCATCTTTCCTCATGAGCCAACGGATGTTTAAATGAAACAAATGTCCACTGTGTTCTGCCCACATCTCGCCACACATAACCTAGCAATGCGTAAGGGACAGCTTTGATGTGATTAACAGCAGATGAAATCTTAAAAACTGTCAGATCTTCTTAAATTTCTTCGCTGTCTGATTTTTTATCGGCGAAGAAGACAATAACTACCTAAAAATTTTTGTTTTCGTTTGTCATAAATTCATAAAGTCTTTTTGATTCTTATCATGGCCGAATAAGCACCATCGGCACAAACAGATACCCTGTGAGTTCGCGAAAGCTGATGTTCCTTAATGAAGGAATCTATACTTTCTTAAACATTTATTTTCTTGTAGTACAGTATGTTTGGGAAGTGGACAGCAAAAGAGAAATTTCCACGTAGTCCTCAGTCGCACGGTATCGCACGAACGTTTCCTAAATCTGTTGTCCCACCCACCTCTGAAATAAGATTTCCACTTCGCTTCGCAGCAGCAATAATTTGTTTCAAAATATCGGCTAAAAGTTCTTGGATGGGCCAATTGATGGTGCTAACTTGTTAGCTACGGCAGGTGTGTACAACCCGTAGCTCGCGGGCCAAAAGTGGCCCGGGAGCTGAAGTTTTGTGGATCGTAGAGTGTGGCCTGCGGGCAAAAACCTAAATTTTATTAAGAGAAATATAGTATAGGGTTTACTTACCCTTATGACGGATGGTATTTACTTTATCCAGACCCCATTGCTCCACAAGCAAGCATCACGGTTGCAAATCTTAATGTCAGCCCACTGACCTGAAGCAAGTACCGGGCGTGTTATCGGGTTTGCAGATCGTGGCCCGCACTGCGCGAGGTTGCGCTGGTGCCTGGTTACGTTAGGAAAACCCAACTACTCTTAACTAACAAAATAGCGACAGAACTCTTCAAACTCAGCGCCCAACCGCAATTCTGTCTAAACTTGAACCGCTGTGCTGTCCACACCTCGTGGAACAATGCCGATTTAATAAAACAAACACACAGAGAAAGCAAGTTAAGGGTATTGCCAATCTTCAGTGAGCGGCCAGCAATTTGTCTAACCCGCAGAGCTTGACACATACAGCTGTGGCCTGTGGACTAATGGTTGCGTGCATTTGGCCCGGCAGTGCTGTTCGGTTGTACATCCCGGAGCTGCGGGATCACTACACATTATCCTGCCAATTTTCACGGCTGCTGGTTTGACCAAGCTCTTTCCTGCTGTATAAGGCGCTTGTGCTGTTGCATTTTTCCAAGCACCAGAAAAAGAAGCACACTGCTTTACTATCGGAGTAAGTTCTTACTCCTGAAGTAGATGGACGCTAAGTACGACTTCGCGTTACCTGGTATTTTTTCTCTTTAAAAAGCTCAAGAATTTCGTCATGGTATTTTACGTATTTTTACTCGACAGTTAAGCTTCTTTGAAGAAATCCGTGAGCAGGGACTTCTAAGAATAACACGAATTGTGGCCGGATTTCATCGTTTACCACGACTGAAGTATAAATCCAAGTTTAAAGTAGTTGTCGCTATACACAAACGCCTGCTTTCGTTTAGCAGTTATAAGCTAAGACGGCAAAAACAAATTGCAGTTTAGATAACAACTTTAAGCTTAAGCTGCTGACCACTCGACCTCAAAAGTATAAATGCCATGTGGAACAGCAAATATTTTTTACTTTTTCACGCTGGTTAGGTGCATTTTAATCGCTGTACGAAAAAAAAACGTCGATGGTATGAAGTTGATAAAGTTATTGTTGTGTGAGGGTATTACAGCAAACTTGTTTTCCCCTAGTGCTTACGGACTCATCCAGAGCCTTCCGCGGACTCAAATGAGTCCGCGACTCGGGGTTGAGAAACAATGCGTTAAATCCAAGCTCGGTCCAGCCAATCTCGTACAACAGTGCGGCCCGCACATCAAAGCTGGTCAATCAGATAACGTGGCAACCGCACACGAACTTTACTGCTCTGCAAAAGCGTTCATCTAAAATGAAAAATTATCTGTAAGTCGGTCAAAACGCAGTGCTGAGGTCGTTCATTGACTAGCGTTTTCACAGCACTGCTCGTGGTACATTCCGGCCCGTAGTGATTTAGGCCCGGGGCCCCAAGTTCACAAATTTTCCGGACCACGGGCGACCACGGGCTGGTAGCTCGTGCAGGTCTCTGCAAATTGTTTTTTTATTTACAGAAGCAATGGTTCGATATATCTTGTGTACGAATTTTGTGCGCACGATCTTGCCGGACTTCTCAGCAACTTTACTGTGAAGATGTTCACTTTGGGAGAAATTAAAAAAGTATTTTGAATGAATGCTTTGCCTGCAATGGGAACAATGGTTTGCTACTATGGTTTTTGCGTTTAGAAACACATTTTTTTAAAAGGTTTGTATTGTCATAGTACGTGTTTGTTCGTCTGCTCGCGTTGTTTTTTGTATGAAATTCCGCTAAATTGGTATAATTACATGCTGTGAACAACACTGTCAAAGGTAAAACGAGTTGCATCTCACAGTGATGTACGAACTTGTGTTAAGACGCAATTCGCAATGATGTGCTTTTCTTTCAACACAATTTCCAACTAATAGCAGGTAGAGTTTTCGGCTGTTCGACGTTCGTGCGCCAACGTTTTCTGTATTGCATCGAATCAATCCAGTTCGCAATGGTCACCTAAGCATTACTTACAGCAAAAAATACACCAAGTGACAACATTTTGCTGCTGCTCATGTTCAGAAATATGTCAGTAATTTCAGTTGCGATCTTTTAAAGGCCATGCTGCAATTGCTGGAAGGTTTGTTCTACATTCACCGCAACAAAATCGTCCACCGCAACATGAAACCTGCTAACATCCTCATCACCAAGGATGGCGTGCTAAAACTCGCTGACTTCGGTCTCGCGCGGTAATGGTCTTTACGTTGTTGAATCCCTCATTTTACATTCGCACTCATTGTAAGTATCGTAACATTTTATGGCTTTCGATCACATTTGATTTGCCTTTGCCTCTGTAAGGAGAAATTCGGGACTGAAATGCGCATCTACTGGCCACGTTAGTGTTTGGCTTAATAATAAACTTGGCTATTCAAGAAGTTATTAATTTGCAGTACGCTTTGTTGTAATAAATTCGTTGTGCAAAAACGCTCGAAGACTTTTGCCTGAAAAGCGATGGCGAATGTTCGTTCAGTTTTTGGCGGTGTTTTCGAGACATGAGAAGTTAATACATTGTTTACTTTTATATTATTAGGAATTAGCAACATTGTCTTGCTTGTGGCAGCATGGTTTGATGCCAGAAATGCAGTCGCATCTCTCCGTGACAAACGCCAAGAAAAAATAAGTGCGCAGCTAATCGGTCCAAAACCCTTTTTCTGCATTTCGCTGACTCTTTTACTGGGCAGTTTATAGCGTGGTACAGATTGCGAGAGCTGTTTGGTTATATTTGGTTCTTCTTTGCCAAACGGTGCTCTTCCTTCTCGTGTTGTTTTTTTTCGCAGATGACTTTGGTATCATGTTATTTTTTGGCTGGTTTGGTAAACACAAAATTATTTTTTGTAAACTTAAGCGTTTACGTAAGTAAAGTCAGTCCTAGGAAGCAACCAAAAGAAAAACCTTCGACAAGTCATTGGAAAAAAAAGTTTTTTAGACTGGCATGGACCTCTGTGCGTATGCACCATTTCATGTTTTGCGCTTGGTGTGATATTTCTGCCTAAGTTTTATTTCAGTTAGTTTTATATACTAGTAAAGTTTCTGGTTTTGCTAGATGCACGTGTTACGGATTTCCTTATTCGACGGTGAAGAAGGGCTTCTGAATCAAAAAGAGCTAAAAATGTAGGCTATAATAGCGACTTGCTGCGTTGGTCACTGTAGCTAGTGAGTGTTGACCTGATCTTTTTAATTACAAATGTCCGTTCTCTTGGTCACAAAGCATCTAATTTTGTGGTTGAAGTTGAACCTTTGGATGAATTTTTTGTCAGTAACGTTTTCATTTCTGAGGATATTTGCCGACATCCTCAAAATCTTCGGCACTTCTTCATTAGTTGTGGAAACGTAACACTTGCGATTTGAAAGGTCTGAGAATGTGTGAACGAACCTGTGACATTTTATTCTTAGTAGACAATGGCGTATCTAGAGCATGGCAGGTATGGCACGTGCCACGGGCGCCACTCTGATGGGGGCGTAAAAATTGCTTGGCAACGATTAAACCATGGGTTCAAAAATGCGGTCGCGCACTCGGGCCGCGCGACCAAAAACTTAGACTGCGCGAACGTTTTTTTTTTACATTTTATACTTCATGCATATGAGTGCTGCACGGCAAAGCGCCAAATCGAGTGTGTGCATGAATAAAAATTTCTGCGCGCTTATGTCATTCACAGAAACTTTTTAGCCCCTGGGTTAAACACAATGCTCCAGTCCAGAGACTAAGGAAAAGAACCTGAGGTAGTCCTCGAAACATCAGTAGTTAATATTTTTACCGTACCAGTTGAGCACAAAATGTTAACTTATGAAAGAAGAGATTTGTTAGTCTTGCTTAGAGCTAGCTTTTTCTGTCCAACTTTGACTTTCTGATCGATCTCCCAGGCCTTTGTGACGGTCCTGACTGCAAAAAGCTAAACTCTGTATGTGAGAATTTAGGAGCTGCGTGCAGTTCAGACGTAGATGGCAAGAAATTATCCGAGCAGGTTCTAGATTGCAAAATGCTATTATCAAGTCGTGCAACTTAAAATTGTAGCCTCTTAAAGACCTCCTGACATTCATAGTTGAATACGGTAATGAAAGCGACTTTTCAAACCTTGGAATTGCTTTGCAAACAATGTTGACGATGGCAGTGTCTATTGCAAGCTAAGAGAAACTAATTCTTTCATAACTACGAGCTTCAATGAGTCAGTACATATTGTGTGATCTAACTTTGAGTATATACAGGGTGACACAAAAAACGGTCATCGCCTAAACTTGAATAACTTTTGAAATAATTAATCAATTCTTTTTATTTTTCAGATTTACCAAGTAGAATAAATGTTCTAAGAGTCTACCAAATTTGACCTTCGCGATGCCATGGACTATTGAGCAAAAGATATTTATAGTTGAGGCATATTTTCGGCAGAAGTCTATCAACGCAGCTCAATTGCAATTCAAAGAACGGTTCGGATATCGTGAATTTCCTGTCCACTCGACGATCTACAGATGGGTCAACAAGTTCAGAACCAATGGGACTGTGCATAACCTCAATCGTAAAGACACAAACAGACAATCACACTCTGGACGACCGAAAT
>JGI24158J21664_10011264_pt1 | contig 11895 bp, 8 predicted proteins | sample Ectturendosymbi3_FD_21664 | JGI IMG/M metagenome (IMG submission 21664) | reverse complement strand
CCCTGGGTGTATGTGGGAATGTGCTTTTCGGCCTTTTGTTGGCACATCGAGGACCACTGGACCTACTCCATCAACTACTTACATTGGGGGGAGCCAAAAACCTGGTGAGTTCTGTTTTGTCCCCCCCATGCACTGCCTTTAAAGCATACAATGACTGTTTGAATCAGTTCTAATCAGACTGTCCCGCTTATTTATGCTGAGTCAGCAATCTGGTCTGCCGCTTCGTTTCCACCTGCTCCACCAATGGGCGTTAGAACAAAGATTGCGAAATATTTGGGTTGGGTGCTGGAATAAAAAGTACAATTAGCCCAACTGTAGTTTGGGGGGTCTGTGTTGTTTGGCCAATACACAGAAGACACAGCGTATACATGTTTGCCCCCTGTGATATGACTGCGTCAGTTTCAATGCAATAAAAACCACAAGCTGTTCACCGGAAGTGACGTCAGCCAGTACAAGTTTGATGACGCACTTCGTTCCGGCCTGTGTACGCTCGATAATGTGAACAGTTGACAGTAAAATGTAAATGAGGTGGGGGGTCGACAACGTCACAGACACGTGGCTGGACATGTTTGTTGTCGTCACAGGTACGGAGTGCCGCGCGAGGACGCCGAGAGGTTGGAGACTGTGATGCAGGAATCCGCTCCTGAGCTGTTCAAGAACTACCCCGACCTTCTGCACCATCTCGTTACCACCATGAACCCGACCACTCTGATGAAGAACAATGTCAGAGTGGTCCGCACTAACCAGTGCGCTGGCGAGTTCATGATCACCTTCCCGCGCGCATACCATGCTGGCTTCAATCAAGGCTACAACTTTGCCGAGGCGGTCAACTTTTGTCCGGCGGACTGGGTAAGTCGGGCCGGATTTTGGTCACTTGTTATTTTGAACACATCCAGTGAAACAGTTGTCTGGCAACCAAGGCGTTGCTACCGAGCCAGGGGTGAAAATTCCAAGATGTATGTGATTTATTCCAAGATGCATGTGATTTGCATATGAATCTACCCCAGGCTGCAGGGAAGGCTGAGGCTAGACAACGGTGTGCTTTTTTATCCTCAGTTTTGCTACTGCGCTAATGTTTTAACATTTTGGGTTTGAAGTAATGTTTATCAGTGACCGTAATCAGAGGTTTCCAGCACAGAGTAACAGCAATGAAACTGAAACCATGTGATTTATCCATCTGAGTTGTGTTTGTGTTTGTGAGGTAACAATGATTTCCACGTTGGCAGGTTCCGATTGGTCGGCTGTGCATCGACCACTACAGGAAGCTGAGGAAGCACTGCGTCTTCTCTCATGAGGAGATCGTTTGTAAGGTTTGTACAACATTGATTTTGGTTCATGCCCCTGTTCTTTTGATGCTGGGGTGATGAGTTTTGGTGAAGTTGGCATTTGGTGGATTTCATGAAGAAGTTATGATGAACTTCAAAACTTTTTTCTTATCAACGCCCAGCGCTGATACCCCCCTAAATGTTTTTCGTGAGTAGATGTTTCGTCATAAACCAGCGCTTTCTCCAATCGACCCCAACATAAAAAACCTCTCAACGTTACCATCAACTAATACAGTTGAGTTACCGGATGTGTCAGATAGAAACTACGAAACCCACCATGTTGGAACTGCCGATGCTTAATGTGCCACCAATCCATCTTTATGTGACTTTGGTTAATATCGCCACTGTGTGTTCAACCACCAGTGTGTTGATACTTCCTGGTTTGATGCTTCTGCACCACCAGGTGGCGCACAGTCCTGAGAATCTTGACGTTCAAGTCGCTGCTGTGATCTACCGCGACCTAGTGGCCATGACACAGAAGGAGAAGGAGCTGAGGAAGTCGTTGATGCAGATGGTGAGGAATGCTCGGAGTCGCTGTAGATTCTTATTTCGAGCAATATAGCCACAATTATTGAATACGTTATATTATTCCACGTTTCAGCTTTGGTCGTCGCTTGGAATATAATTTGTGGCTGGATCTGTTCTTTCTCCGCTGAACCACAGTTGTATCAAAACTCGCCGTAACAGAGTTCATTAGCCTATGTTTTCAGACATTCTGACCGAAATGACTTAATATTTTCTGTCAAAAGCAAAAACATTCCGGTCTGTGGCCGGAAAATGACTTAAACAAACCCAGTGCTGTATTGTTTGCGCCCAGATGGTGAGCATTGTGTCAGACGGCGTGTAACTGCACTTATGCTTTGAAGCCAAGTTAGCGGTTTGCAAATGTGACTTGTTTTTTCTTTATTCCCTCCACCAATGCAGCTTGCACGTCATGTCCACTACTTCCGTGTATTGTTCAGTGCATGTTACGTAATAATGGCGCTTGTTTCGTCACAGGGCGTGTCTAACACCGAGCGCGAAGCGTTCGAGCTCGTCCCTGACGACGAGCGGCAGTGTTGCTACTGCCTGACCACGTGCTTCCTGTCGGCGGTCACGTGTCCCTGCTCCCCCGACAAGCTGGCCTGTCTCCACCATGTTGACAAGCTGTGTGATAAGTGCCAACCCTCCCAGTTCGTCCTCAGGTTTGGCGAGTTCCTCTGTTTGCTTGTTGCTATGGACGCGCTGTGCGATTGTGTCACGTGACTTTGCAGGTATCGCTACAGCTTGGACGAGCTCCCCCCCATCCTGCACAAACTGAAGCAGCGCGCAGAAGCGTTCGACAATTGGAGCGATAAAGTGAGAGAAGCCTTGACCAGGACAGACGAGAAGCTGTCTCTGGGCGAGCTCAAGGTACGAGTGGTCGGGAAAGCTACAGCCTTTCAGTTAAATCCGTTGTGATTGTGCAAAATGTAGCAACGCTATAAATTATGAAAGATCGTTGCGATTTTTGTTGACAGACGTCATTTTTACCGCAGTTTTGATTTGAACACTTTCAGATCCTGGTGACTGAATCGGACAAGGGGAAATTCCCCGAAAACGATACCTTGCAACGCCTGAAGTCAGCGATCCATGAAGCTGAGATGTGTTCGCGGGTTGCCCAGCAACTGGTCAACACAAGGAAGCACAGGAGGAGGTGTGTTCGCGTGTGTTGGTAGGCGTGCTTGTCTAACCTGTTGTTCCTGTAAATTCGCCTGTGGTGATATCAGGCATGCATCGTCACCAGAAGCTGATTGTGTGGTTGGCGATTGTTGACCTTTGCCACCTTCACCTGATTGATGTAAAGCTATTTGTTGATGCAGATTGAAAGATCCTACTTCTGCCCCTTCCTGCAAAGGAACTTTAACTCTTGAAGAGATCCAAGCTTTCCACAAACAACTCCAGTGTTTACCTTGCAAAATCGAACATATGGCACAGGTGATTGTGCGACACGTCATAAGGGATGTCTCTGTTGTGCTTCGTGTGCCTTGGCTGGTTGACGTCCTCGTTGTGCACTTGTGGAGGGAGTACAGTGGGGCAACGAATCTGTCCATTTCACTTTGGCCTCGTTTCCACTTCGCCGGTGCCAGTAACTTCGAGACTGGTTTGTTGCCCCCCTTGTGCAAAGTGAAAAGACTGAAAATTTACGGAAGTAAATGCCCCTCATACAGGGCTTATGTTGTTCTGTGCCAGTGACGTAGCCAGCCCAACAACTTGGGGGGGACCAAAATGTTTGATTTTAGGCGAATAACACTATTTTGTTTGGAAAAAGCCTCTCAAAGCACAAGATGACTATATTTTCTAAAAATTTGGGGTGTGGCCCCTTTAGCGCCCTCTGGTTACGCCTATGTCCTGTGCGCCGTTGCCAATAACGACCTGCTTATAATTCTTATCGTATCAATCATGTGTACGTGGTTGGCCGGAAGGCTGGTGTGCTGTGATACTGTGTGTGAGGTCAACGTTGATCATAAACACACAATGACGTCAGGCCTGTGCCAACTCGTGGGTCGGTGGTCGCATCCATCCACGTTCTTTGTTGCGTAACAAAGACGATTTGGTGTGTTGCTAAGGTAACCGAGTACGTGACGAAGATCGAGAAGTTCATAATGAAAGTTGAGGAGGGTCTGAAAGTGGATGAGCCGTCGAGTGAGGAGATGCTGCGACTCCTGGAGGATTCGACCGAGTTTGACCTCGACCTCCCCCAAATACCCCTCCTGCATGAGGTGAGCCTGGCCGGGGGGGGGTAGTAAGTTGTCATGACATGTGTGGAATCGTGAATACAGTTTAAATGGATGGTTACAGTCAGTTGTTATTTAAAACTGTTGGCGGGAACAGCGCATTATTTTTACCCAGGTAATTAATCTATTTCCAAGTGCATTTCTACCTGCAGATAGCAGTTGATCCTTGTTATACTGCCCCCTCACACCCAGGGGGTCTATGAGTCATCATTAGCTCTACTTGCATTCAAGTAACCTGCCGCCACAAAGTGACGAAACGGAATCAATCAGGAAGCTTGTTGATTGGAAATCGACTCCACATTAAACTAATCGCACCTGTGGCTTCTGCCGTTAAACCAGTACCGTTGCTCTCCAAGTCTACTTGCTCCGTTTGTGACCTCACAAATCGCAAACATTGTCCATTGAATGTACAAAGTCTTCCCTGAGTGTTCTATTTGTGCGTCCGCTACTGTCATGGTGGTCTTGTAGATGCAGCAACTACTTGTGTGACTTATACTTAGAATATCTTCCATCCAGGCCCTGCAGCAAGCCAAGTGGCTGGAGGGCGTGCGGAGGACCTTGCTGCTCGATGATGACGTCTCGTCTCCTCCCCACAACGCCGTCACGCTTGAGCAACTTCGCAAGCTGATCGATTCAGGGGTGTCTGTTGCCCCCCGGTCGTCTGTTGAGCACGCCATGGCTGAGTTGCAGGAGCTACTCACTCTGGCTGAGAGCTGGGAGGAGAAAGCGAGGTTGTGTTTGAATACAAGGTAAGCGAATGGTGCCAGTTATTAAAATATTTCACGTTCTCGAGTGAAACAATAAACAGATGAAATTAATGTTCTATTATGTTTTGATAAGAATTTTTCTTCAGTAGTTTGTTGAAAGCTTCTTATAATCCTATGATTTTCGCTGGAATTCTTCCAGCATTCCATTTAACATTGTTTCACATGTTTTCCTGTCTGGTTAACAAAGTGTTGTCCCCCCAGGGCCCCTGTACCCCTCACCACAGCGGTGCAAGTGAAGGACAAGGCTGACCAAATCCCTGTTTTTCTACCTCTGTGCAATAAACTTTCGGACGCGGTCAAAAAGGCCCAGTCTTGGCTTGACAAGGTACGCAGCAAATATGACTTAATATCTATGAATTGAAAGTAAAGTTTGTTGTTTCTGGTTGGCATCATTCAGAATGGTCACTTCTAATAACGTTTTCGTGCTTCAGGTGAAAAAAGTTCAAAACCAAGATTATTATCCTTATTTGGAAGTCCTGGAGATGCTGACCTCGCAAGCCCGGCCAATGTCCCTCCAGCTGGAGCAAGTAGACGTCATCGAGGGCCAAGTGGCCAGCGCCAAAACCTGGAAGGAGCGGACTGCAAAGATCTTCCTGAAGAAAAACAGTTTGTTCAGTTTGTTTGAGGTGAGCTTTCATTGTTAGTGTGGACATGTGTTAATTATCTGCCAATAAACAATGCAAGGTTTTGATAAAGAAGCCGCGAATAGGGGTTATTGGGGTGGTAGAAGCCACGAATAGGGGTTACCAGCCTCGAACAGCTGAGATGACAACATGCATCGTGTTGCTGAAATCTGAAAGTTCTCGAATTTTGGGAACATTGCGTTTTCCAACATAGTTTGTTCAAATGTAGCTGCTGCCCGGTGTTGTTATCATTTGAAACATGCTCCGATGGTCAATAAATCGATAAACTTTTTCCAAACCAACTGATGCTGTTGACACGCTCTCGTCTTAGGTACTTACCCCGCGTTCGGAACCGCACGCTTCAGTGAGTTTGAGGTGGAGGAAGAGGAAGATGAAAGAGTTGAGTGTGGAGGAGCAGGCGGCACTGGAGAAAAGCTCCAGGTGATTCCCCTGTTTTGCTTGAACGGATTGAATGTAGTTCATTGCATTTATGGAAGATACTCCAAGTTCAAACACGCCTACCGCAATTTCATCCTCGTTGGTTGTTTGTTTTGTTGGTGGGCAGAATGGAGAACGTGAGTATGAACGATCCTCCTGATCCCAACGATGTTGTGGAAGAGTTCAAGAAAGCTGAGGAGAGGGAGCTGAAGATGATCGTCGCTCTGCGTCATGAAAATGACTTGAAAGTATCGCTGCAGGGGAATCCCGCTGTCGACGACCCTCCCAATGTAAGCCATCAGTTCTTTGATGTTTCGTTTGTTTGTTAACGAAACAATTAAACTCCCGCGTTTCTTCGCAGCCGGCTGATGATCGCCAGAAACCTTCCTCCAGGAAGGATGAGACGATCTACTGCATTTGCCAGAAACCTTCGAGCGGTGAGTCGGTGTTAATCACACACACAGCAAGCCTCTGTGACAAAACAATTATGACGTCCGTGACGCACATTGGTTTTGTTTCAAACTTTGTCTGTTTCCACAGTAACGTAAACTTTTGATGTAGGAAAAGATTTTTTGTTAACTTCACGAACGCAACATGTGATTAAAAATGTTCTGGAATGCAACAAATTGTGCCAAGACGCGTCACGCTTGATTTGTTCCGCTTCCAGGCTTCATGCTTCAGTGCGAAGTGTGCCATGATTGGTTCCATACGTCATGCGTCCCCCTCCCCAAGCTTAACAACGCCAAGAGCAAGGTACAGTGCGAGTCGACCTTGCCACTCGCTCCCATATCTTGATAATGAATGATCTGTAGTTAAGAAACAAATGCTTTGTTCAGCTGCAGCAAGTCTACGAGCTCAAGTTCCTCTGCCCTCTCTGTCGCCGCTCTCGCCGCCCCCACCTCTCCACCATCCTCACCCTGCTCCTTCAACTGCAGCGACTCCCTGTCAGGATCAAGGAAGGGGAGGCGCTACAGTGCGCCACCGAGCGAGCCATGGCGTGGCAGGATCGTGCCCGCAAGGTGGTAGCAGAGAAGGAGTGCCAGGAAGCACTGAAGCGTGCAAGCCACGTGACTGGGTGAGCTTGTGTGCCGGAAACATAGTAGTAGTGAAACTTGCCGTAGGAGAATTCGCTAGTCTACATTTTCGCACATTATGACCGAAATAACTTCATTTTTTCCGTCATTTAAACAAAAAAAATTCGGTCAGTTACTGAAAAAAACTTAAACCTGTAGCAACTGCTGCAGTTCTGTGATGACCAGAGTTAACTTATTCTGTGGCTGTTCATCAACTCAGCGCACTTTTCAGAGAAGGGCCTTGAAGGCCCTTCTTCACCCCCACTAGCTTCAGCCCTGATATGCTTGTTCCCCAAAACTCATGTATGTCCATTTGCAATAAACCATGGGGGTAAACATGACCCCCTAATCGCTTAGATCAGTGCTGCTGTCTTGTCTCCATTGGCGTTTTGGTGAGAGCTTTGTTTTAATATCTTTCTGTTAATGAGGGCCATTCTTGTGATCTGTGCTTTTACACCAGTGGTCCAGAAAACGTTTTGTGAATTGCAAGCTACTTGTACAACCCCTATCTCCTTTTCCAAAAAATTAGCGTTTTGCCCGAAGAGGTATGTTTCTTGCCCGAAAGGGTACGTTTTCAAAAAACTAAACTTTGCGTTGCGTTAAATTTCCACCCCATTAATGCCAGAAAAGAGTGAAAGTGACGTAAATTTTTTTGAAAGGATTCCAATTTCGATAAAAGTCATTTTCCGTGTTTGAAATTTTTTCCCGAAAGCAAAACAGTTGGGGGCACAACCCTGCATGCATCCCGCCCCCCCACTCCAATTGTTGCGCACCCCTGGACACACAAAATTAATTCGACCAGTTTTCAGTTTGTCCTGAACAACACCACTGGCCAATTAACGACCCTAGATTGTTATGAGAACCAATTAATAGTTCAAAATATTTCCTGCAATGCAGCTATCTCATGGTCCTGTGCTTTGCAGTGACGTTCACAAATAGTTTCAGGTGTTTACCGGTGTTTTAATTTGGTTCGAACCGGTCTAGTGATAGTGACATCACAATGCCTCTTGTCTCTACCATTCAGCGAAGTAGATGTGAAACGTTTTGTGGTTTGAATTGGTCGCTATGCAAATTTATTCTCAAACCATTGTGATGCAACAGTGAGGCGGTGTCGGACGACGGCAAGCAGCACCGGAAGTCGCAGAAGAAGCGCGCGAGCACGTGCATTGAGGGGGACGGCGATAAACGGCAGAGAAGCTCGACCCAAGGTGTTGTGTTGATGATAGTTGTGGTGGTGGTGTTTGAAAAGTACTTGTTCTTCACTGTAACTTCTGGCGTGTTGTGCAGAAGGTCGGAACTCCATCGATGAAGCCATCGACGCAGTCATCCAGAACACAATGGAACGTTCCAGAACTCCCGTTGCCATGTCAACCGAAGGTGTGGATCAGCTGCTGTCGGCGGCCACCCAAGCGGAACGCCGTTTCAGCAGCCAATCGGAGAACAGTGACGCACGCTCCACTGAAGATGTGATGGAGGCGGCAGAAGCCTTGGCGATGATTGGTGCGTTTTCCAGCGCTGGAAACCATGGTGACCGGGCGTTGCCTGGCAACAGAACGTTAGATGTCGAAACTTCTCAAACTCCCACAACGACCAGCAGTGCTGAGGAATCGTTACGCCTCAGCGCTCCTGCGAATGTGCAGCCGGGCGCGTCAGACAGGGTCAGTCAAGCGGATCGCACCATCAGCCCGAATCTGGAATGCCAAGAAAAAATGAAGGAATCCCCTGAGAAGGACAAAAACCCCATCGAAAGTGCCGAGAATCGGGGTAGTTCGGGCACGTCCTCCCACAAACAAGCTACGAGCGCAGAACGCGAAACTGCCGCAGAGCAAGCGAGTGGGGGTAATGAAAGTCCCACCCCACATTCTGCTGTGTCGGATACTTCAACTGAGGAGCGGAAAGACAAAGGATTGTCAGTTGATGAAAAGTGCGATGAAGAAAAAGTTACTGGTAAGTTTGACATTTTTTCAAGTTGTAGCTTTTCTTGACCAGGCTGGTTTGTTGGTGTGAAAGAAACTTTCCTTTTAAAAAAACTGGTGACGTCCGATGTTGCCCCAACACTTGCAATCCCACAGGGACGCGGATAAATATGGAATCCTTCAGTATTCGAATCCAAAAATTGGAGTTTTTTCGAGAATTGATAATCGAAATAATTTTAGATAAAATGTGAAAAACTACAAAGTTGACAAAACAAATAACTTCAATAAATTTTGCAGTGGCATTCTTTGCGCTCCTGAGTAAGAGAAAGAAAGAAACACTCCACTGAACACGCTCACGACACTGCGTAGTGACGTAACGAGCTAATAAACAGGGACGTTCCAAATATCTTCGCGCTTGCAAATTTATTATCAAACGTCGTCTGCCGGGCTGCAACATTTTTACGTACGAACCCGGCTAGTCGCATACTCTACTTGCCAAGCTCTTTTATGCGGTCAAACCAGGGATCCCAACTTCTGGTGCGCGAAGACCCCACAGGTGTTGCGCTTTTGTTTCGGACCTTGTTTCTGAACAAATAAATTTTCCTGCTATTGTTTCGTAACATTATGACTTTGGATGCGCTGTTAGCAAATTTACGCCACGCATCGACCGATTGGTGGAAGATAAACACAAGCAAAAATATCATTAAATTTAGTTGTTATTGTTTATTGCTATTTTAATGTGTATTTATTATTCTTCGGCATAAACTAAGATTCGAGCAAATTAGTTGTTCTGGAAGAAGTGGTGTGCGTTGACAATACGAGTTGTACGAGATTGTGGAAAGGTTGGAAACCCTGGTTTAACCGGATTATGCGATTATCCGTGTCAAACAAATATCCGCGAGTTTACCGCCTTATTCTATTCCTGTCCACATGCTTGCTCAGTTGCTGCCTGACACTATTTATATCTGGTAGCTTGATGTTGAACACGGGAATATGTAGAACTGTGGGATATGAAAGTTCTTCTAGATGTTCTAAAAATCCCTTGGTCCTGATATTTTGAATTCTGAAATCCTGCAGTGTTCAACTGACCAACAGTTATTAGTTGAAAGAAAATGCAAAGTTCTTACGGGAATGCGCGATATCTTTGACGTGCGAGTTCTGTGTGTGACGTAACAATAGTCTGCATCAGTCGTGGAACTTGCAGCCATGATCCTTCTACTTGCAAACGACTGCAATGCAGTTGTTAACTCGTTTATGTCTGAAAGTTGTCGTGTACTTTTTCTTGAGATAGGACAGGGAAGAACACAACAAAAGTGATTCACTAGAACTTCTTATCTTTGTTGTGTAAGGTTCACTCTCAGGTAGTAAAGCTGCCGTCTAATCAGTTGATTCCACAAATCCTCCGCTTGAGGTTGAACGTGTGTGTTGATTATAGCATCACGGCGGGAGGTGGTAATTTCGTTTGTGCGATTATCCGGTGTATGCGATTAAACGTTTTGCAATTAATAGGAATCGTCTTTGCGAGGTGCAATCGGTTGTTGCGTAACATAAACTTGGTCTTTTCCAACGAAAATTTCCACGTTCCCTTGGGTGAGAAACTTATGACAATTGCCTCTACCAATGATCGTGCAACACGAGTACTTGCTAGTTCCACATTACGGTAGGAATTAAAGTTGACAACGGGAAACACCAAATGCCTTTAATTGCAGTAGTACAGGTGTATGCCGGGTGGTGTACGCCGATGCATAGCGGTTCACAAGTCAACAGTTATTCCGCAACAGGATTCGATATTCTGGATTCGAAACAAAGATTCCAGAATATTCCAGAACCTCCAGATGTTCCATAATGCACATTCCCAGTCCACTTATGTCGTGGTGTTAAATTACTGCATTTTTTCTGTCGATGCAGTTCCACACCGTTCCTGGCTTTGGTTCGCAGCTACTGCCCCCACACTATACCCGGGAAGCTCCACTGCTTTGCGCAGACTGTGGGCCCCTGGCAGGCGCGCAACCCCCGGGAAGGGGGGGAATTTGCCCTCCCCGAAAATTTCAAAACATTGCATAGCAATTTTGACATTTGCAGAAACTTTCAAAAAATAAAGATGAAATTTTACATTTTGATCTTTTTGTAGGAAAGTCTAACTTGAATTTTTCTTTGTCCTACATTGGTTAATATCTCCTTACAAGATTTATCGTAGAACAGGCCATCTGATCGAAAATTTCGTTATAAATTAGTATGTAACCACAAATATACTGAAATTGTGAAAACTTTGGAGACAGTTTAAAAAGTTGGTATTTCTACGGAATTTTTTATCCTTTTGTTCGTGTACCACTTTTTTCAGAGACAGGTTTCAATTTGGCCTCACGAAACTTTATGACATTAAGGTACTGTTGAACCATGCAAACTGCTGGAACTTTCAAAGTGATAAGAGAGATCTTGACATGTTGGTTGTTATTAAAAAGTTTGTGGTCAGGTCAAACCGCTTGTTCTTCTACGGCCTCATGATTACTTTTGTTAGGGGCAAAATGGATCACCATTATTCGCGTAGTACAGGGGTGGGCGATTAATTTAGCTCATGGGGCACCTTGAAAAGACCATGTATAGCGGAGGGCCGTACATTCTAATGGAAATTGAAGCAAGTTTCGGTTCAAGTTAGCCTCAGTACGAACGTTTACTGTGATGAGTTGACGGATATTTCAGATTTGAAGATTTTCCTGTATGCTTTTGCGTGCCACTGTAAACGCTGCGGCCACTTGTGGCCCGCAGGTCGCTATTTGCCCAAACCTGATTTAGTACATTTCTTAAAAAACCTTGATTAATTGCATTTTCAGTTCGATCGTGATAGTTTTTAACTGAATTTAGCGTGAGGACTGTTTCACGTTTTGTGTCTTCCTGGGTTGGTATACCAGTACCACGGCTTGGGAAAAAGGTTTAGTAAAGTGTCACATGAGTGCTAGTCAAGTGTTGAACGCACCTACCTACTAGACCACTTTGGCT
>JGI24158J21664_10011262_pt1 | contig 11898 bp, 9 predicted proteins | sample Ectturendosymbi3_FD_21664 | JGI IMG/M metagenome (IMG submission 21664) | reverse complement strand
TGCAACAGTTGTTGGCAACTTATAACAGACGTACAACTTATATAATTGTTAGGGAGCTAAAATATAAAGTGGAAATTCCTCCCCTGATCTCATGAAAATCCTCCCTGGGGAGGAATTCCTCCCCGGTTGGGAACCACTGATCTAGTCTAATGGAAAACAGCGTTTTGTTTGATCCAAGACGGATAATCTCGCGACCACGACGAGCACTTCACAGTGAGCCTGGTCTCTGACACTCTGCCAATACGTGCTTTTTGAAGAAGGCAACTAGGAAAAGTTTCACGATGCCGCATTTTCTTGCACGTGGAAGAAGTATACTTAAATCAGTATTGCGATTACCGTTTCAATGCAAATAACCACACGCATATGTTTTTGTTCGCAACAAAACCTTTCTGGATTTTCGTTGTACGACTGTTTTTTTTTTTCTGTGTAATTTGGAATCATTTGAAATCATTAAAAGGTAGCCGGCATGTGACGGTTGAACATAGACATCTTGGCAGGTAATGCAGCGAGACAGTGACGCTGCTGATAGCGGTAAGCCACATATAGTTTATTAGCGTGTGAAGAGTACTATGAATAAATCCATAGCAGTGCTTACACAAGTTTGAAAAATCCATTGTTAGTGTAAGACTGTGATCAGCATGCCCAAGCGAATAGCTTAATCAAACGACTCTTATGCAGGCTTCTTTTCACACAGCATGAAACTATGTGGCTTGTGACAATATACAGCATATATACAGACTTGTTAGAATACGTGCTAATTGTTAAGCTTTATGTATGGTTTGTTAGTGAGCACTATAAGTGCAGAGATATCTTTGCTGTGGCGAGTTTTCGTAATTCATCTGCTCAGTTTTTTTAAAGCCTGCGTGGTGTTCTTACTTTAGCAAGTGGTATGATAATCTTGTTAGCATATAGTTCTGTTTTAAATTGCTTGAAATAGTTGTGCGAGAGTGTCAAACTTTCTTGTTTCTTCACCGCTCATGTTGTACTGGCTTCTGCTTTCTCTTATATTGCATGACTTATTTTGTAGAAAGTGCTCGAAAAAATGAATATTATGCAGTACATGAAAAGAAAAAATCAATTTTGATTGCCGTGGCGTAGAAAAGATTTCAGAACAAAAATAAGAATGGAGGTTCAGCCAGCACAGACTAATGAAGTAGAAACGGTAAAGCGTTTTGCAAACGTCAATTTGCAGTGCATCGGCAGCAATCTGAAAAGAATATGCAAAATTTCGGCGTTTTCCCCCTTTGGAAAATTTCTGCGGACGCCCACGGATGCACTGATTTTGATAGAATTCACGGATCGCAAATGTGGTGCTGTTTGGCTCAATTATTTTAGGCCATTCAAAAACGATAAATGCGAATTTTTTCAGTTTCCTAACCTATACACAAAACGCAGCAAACAACAAGCTTTACAATTTTGATGTGTGGTGAACAGCTTAAAAACATGGAAAATTAGCAAACGAAAGCGCGAAGCCCCGGGCATCTGCTCGCTTTGCCCAGTGGTTGGTTATTCCGGCCCTGGGTGCTAGCAAAGAAGACATGCATAGATAGTGAGATCGTGCCAACTATTGCACTTAATTCCATTCACTCAATGCCGAAGGAACAAGTTTCAAGCAGACTGATTCATAATCCGATGGTGGCTGCTGGAAAGGACAAGGGGTCATCTGAGCTTCGCCACCTCCCATGTGAACTTATTTTCAATGTAAAAGGCCAAGTATTTAGAAGAAAAAGGAAACGTTTATCATGCTTGGAGTATAAGGATTTACATACGACTTACATTCACATTTGTATGAGTGAAAGTCAAAGATACAGCGCTTAATTATACAGTACAAGAGTTTCATGCAAAAATACGACCAATTTGTAATAAATGCAACAGTGATGACAGCGAGATCTCTTCAAGTAATTGTCTTACAAAGTATGTGGTATATCACGAATACTCAGCCATGGTTCATGCTGCTGTATCAACGATCAGCATATTAACGTGAAGTGCAATTGCGTTGCAGAGCTGGTGGACCTTACGTCATCAAAGTCATTCAGAAGAGCTTCAGTACGACTAAAAAAATCACACTGAGCAACGTCCTTTTCGGTGATGTCTGGTTTTGTGGAGGGCAAAGCAATATGCAATTTACCCTCAGAGAGGTTTGTTTTCGTGTGGGCTATGGAGATGTCTTCCGCCCTCGGTTTGCGCTTTCAGTTGAAAATTGGTAAATTGCTAATTTTTTTGACGTTCTGTTGTTATTGATTTGCAGTAATTGACGAAAAAGCCAAAGCCTGACATTTTTCCCGTCTGTACCAACGAGACCACTGTTTTTGCCAGGCATCGTGGACCTGAAGTAGTTATTTGCTTGCTGGTGTTCGTTTTCTCCATTAGTCGATCATCCAGCCGACATCAAAGCCCACACGTTTAATTGCATATGCCGTAACTGTTGTCCTAATTTGGTTTAGTCTGAAGGTGCTTTTTAGTTTTCCATTAATTTTTTTTAACTAATATTTCAAGGCTTTCAACGCTACTGAGCAAATCCAACGAGCCTCTAACTATCCAGACGTGAGAGTATTCACTGTTGCTCGCAAACACTCCTATAAACCATTGTATGACTTGCCTGGCATTTTGGAGAACTGGTCGCCTGCGTCAAAATGTAAGCAAGCTGTAACCAAGATCCGTCTTCGCTCGGTTTCACATGCTCATCTTGTGCATTCCTGATGGTGGTTTACCTGAAGAACCACCTAGATCATTGTTCTTCAACAGGGGTTCCTCGGAACCACAGGGTTGCGCAAAACATGTAGTGGGGTTCAGTCAACGTGTTTCGTTTTGTTGGGGAAATGATTTCTTGATTCAGTATGTTGATGCGTCATGAAATTTTTTAGATCACTGTGTCGCATTCAGACTCCAAGTAGGCTATTTGTTGTACAGGAGGTTGACTGCAGTTGCAGTTAATAGATGAAAGAGAAATATTGACAGTTGTTTCGCCACTTGTCGGTTATTGTTTTATAAGGAGAACGTTATTGATGCATCACAGTTATGCGATGTTGCCGATGTACAGTTCACAGTGGACATGAGTAGAGGTTGAGAGTACTACAGACTAGAGATGCTGAGCAGCCTTCGTGGGAATAAATTAAGAACAGTGTGAAACCCATCGTTTCACTATTTAGTCAAGTCAGATGAAGCAAACTAGCATATTTTCTTGTGTGAAGCGAAATAGTAACAACAGCGAAGGTGGGGACGTTAGTGAGCAATGTAGTTCAGAGGTAAAAGAAGCACGTCCCCGAAGCGAACCAAATGTAATTCAATTGGGAATGTTAGAAAATGGGACGACACATATTTGAGATAAGGTTCCTTTTGGTGGATGACCAAAATCTGAATGTAGCAGACACATTCAAGAAATGCATGAACAAACGAGTCATTTAATTTCTTGCATTTTAACTTCTGTAATAACTGCTTTTTTCTGAAGTGTCAAATAACGAAATGTTTGATTTCCTGACAAGTAATGCGTGATTTTCATATTTTTGTTAATGGGAGTTCCAGGAAAACCTTGGAAGTATATTCAATGTCTCCACGATGACAAAACATTTTAGGAGCACTGACACAGACAGGGATGTGGTAATAAAATCGCCATGTCTATTTCAGATTATTTTACCATTTCTAAAACAAGGAGATTTTCAAAGAAATCCATTAGAGCGAAAGCAGACACAATTCACCTAAGTTTGGATTCACTTGTGAATATTTTGTTGTAAGACATTTTTTCACCATCTCAATGTTGCGAGTGCATTACTGCTACATTATAATCACACAACACAACGTTACTTGAGCAGGAACGCCGGCTTGTCGCAGACGGTAACTCTTTGCATCGTGAAGTCCCAGTCAAGTTTATACGCAAGGTTTAGATTATTCGCTTCGACGCAATAGACCGGGGTTGTCTAAAGTATTGCCTCAATACCCCCAGGGGATATTGATGTTAGACGTCGGGGGTATTCAGCAATTGATTAAGAATTTGTCCGCATGGACCTAGGCCCCCCACTTTCAAATTTCGAAATTTGTGTAAATAAGTTCAAGTAACACACATGGTTTTGGGTCCATTGTAAATGGAAATCATGTAATGAAAAATGTTTTGCAGAAATGTGGCCGTATTTTGTCAATATTATTTGTAATTTGGCATTGATTGTGAAAGGTATTCGTGATTGTTTAGTAGGATATACCTTGCACAGTCTGTTACCCTCCTGTGTTTTGCTTACAGCATTGATGGTGTTGAACCGTGTTGTCAGATGGTGTGATACAACCAGTGGTGGGTTTAGAGTTGGGGGGTACGAGGCAAGACTAAAATCGGGGACCCCCTCATGACCTCATCATAATCAGCCAACCATGATAATCACTTTTGATTTGCCTAAGAGACGGTCACAAGAGATTCGTTCCTCAGACTACGACAAAACTGAAATATCAGGATAAAATGCAAAAAGGTGTTCATGATACACAACTTTGAAAACAATGAAAGTTGGAAAGACATGGCTAAATGTTAGGCAATAGCAAGTTGGCATCGTCTGTCACTTTTTTTCGCGCCCCTTTTTTATGCATTCACCATCAATGAACCATACAGTTTGCCCCTTTGGACGTTTCACACTTTACCCCTTTGAAAAAATCCTTGATATTCTGAATTTGTTCACATTCATGTCTTTATGGGAATACATGAAACTATAAACAACAACCAAGAAGATTTAAAACCCTAAATGTGTTTTAAATTTCATCCTTTTGACTGCAAAACATAGCATACTAAAGCATCCAATTAGAGACTTGTTTTGGCAAGGTTTGAGGGTTGATGAATCAAGGCTGCCCTTATCTTGCATTGACACTAGCTGTTTGAAAAATGTGCAAAATTAGAAAATTTTTTGGAGAAAGTAGCCTGCACAATTGAGTAAATCTGTGCTATGAAAAAACGGTTCAAGTTATACTCGCTAAGAGCTGGCAAAAAAGCTCACCTAGTAAGTCTACCTTAAACCACTCATTTACTAGTCAAGCTTCAAATAACCTGTGACTTCAAGCGTAGGCTAAATCAAACCACCACAATTACCTGAAATAACTGTAGAAAAAGTGAGTATTCATAATACTCAAAAATTGCCATTTCTGCTACGTGATAAGAAGTATGAATGTAGGCATGCTTATTAACAGTCCTTTCAGCGCTTCAGCAATAATACAAAATTTCTTTGTAAACTAAGAAGAAAATGTCCTATGAATTAAAAGATGTAGTGTTGTCCCTGCTATAATAATTGCATGTTGTCTTATTTTCTGTTGGAAATGTTCGCTAAGGTACAACTTCACAATAAATGAGAAATTTGTTTATCCTTTTCAACTCAGAGACATAAACAAGACTACTTTTGGTTAATCTGTGGTATTTTTATAAAATTACCAATATAGCAAATACTTCATATCTCTAAAAAACATCATTTTCGATAAAAGGTTATCATTTGGCATAATTAAGTCTATTTGCTCTCAATTGATAAGGTCTTTTCAGAACTTTTTGGAAGAAATTTTAACCCACAATCTTTTAGGTATAGAAGTTGATTTAAAGCTTTTCTTTAGTTGCTCATTGGAGATAGTGATGAGGCCGCTTTGAAAGGAAAGTAGCCTACTTACACTTTACAGCTGCTTTTGGGGGCCCTTTGGCAGCTTGCACATTACAATTGCTGTTACAGGCCACTTTTACCGCTAGCACATTACAATTGTTGTTGGTGGCAACTCTGAAAGCAAGGGACTAGCACATTAAAGTTGCCGCTGTGGGGCTCTTTGAAAGCAAGGAATTTCAAATTAGAATTGCTGTTGATGGCCTTTGAAAGCAAGGTACTTAAAAATTACAATTGCTGTTGGGGCCCCTTTGAAAATAAGGCACTTACGCATTGCAATTGCTGTTGGGGCCTTTTTGGAAGCATGGAATTTTACATTATAATTGCTGTTGGAGTCCCGTGTGATAGCAAGGAGCTTATATATTACAGTAGCTGTTGGTGTCCCTTTGAAAGCAGAGTGCTTGCACATTGCAGTTTCTTTTAGGGGCCCCTTCAATGAGGTTTAAATGGAGAGTACTTACACATTTCAGTGGCTGTTGGGGGCCCCTTTGAAAGCAGCTTACCTTCAAATTGCAGTTGCTGTTGGGGGCCCTTTGAAAGCACAGTACTTTGTAATGATCTGGTTTGTAGTACATTTTTTAAGTGAAGACGTTTTTCATCAAAAATAAGGAAAATTTACGTGCTTAACGACTCAAAGGGGTCCCAAAACGGGGGGGAGGCAAGTGCCTCACGCGCCTCCCCTTAAACATACCACTGAATATAACTCAATTTTTTACAAATATTGTGTAATTTACTTGCTTGTGTGCATGAGCGTTGGAAGGATTTTTCCAGGCGTGGCACTAGTGGATTGTTCCAGAAATCTTTCTAAGGGGGACCACAAGTGGCGAAATTTGTTTTTACAATTCGAAACCAGGAAAACAGCCTTTTTTGCAGAAATTTCCAAATTCCTGTGGAGGAAAACGTTCGTGCCACACCATTAAACTTTGGTGTAATTTCAATCGTTTTAACACCATTCCAATTTGTGAAATTTTGCTGAATCTTGAGCGCAAAATTAAATACTTGACGGATCAATTTCAACTGCATTTTTGTTTTTGCATTGGCAACACCTAACAGCTATATTTATTTATGCATTGTCAACACAATTGGCATCGTTACGGACAACTTGCTAGTTGCTTCATGTGCTCTGTCTTGTCTGTGCATTCCGGTATCTAATGCAGTTGCAGAATGGGTATTCAGTGTTGTTACGTCTATGTTCAAGATCTGGAGCAGTAGTGATCTTGAATGTGTTTGAGACAAGCATCCATGCTGTGTATTTTTACCAATTTTTAAAGCTGTTCTTCTTTTATAACAGCTCGGTGGCGACTCCGGCACACGGGCTTAGCCCGAGTCTTTGATTACGACTATTTCGATTTGCATCGGGCAACACGAGCTTACTTGCTTTTGCATTCTATATTTGTGCTACCATCAAGGGTCACACATTACACTCGGGCTCTTTTTTGGGCCTTGTTACTGTTCATACATCTTCGTTCCATGTCTGGCCTTTCGCGTTCATGTTGCAGGTGACCTGAATAAAACAATATTGTTCGTAGCATGGCGTCCTCTCGACCTTATTCTCTCGCGCTTTACTCGGTCTCATCCATTAGAACCCGAGCTTCCCCATGCAATCACTTTTTTTTGAAACAATTTTTATCTGACTGAATGCTTTTTGAAAAAATGGATTGGTATTGAACAGGATTACGGCAGGCGAATCGCATGCAGCTCTTTGAACATTTGAGTGCGGCTCTTTGAGCATTCCGAAACTTAGTTATTTGTTCATAATTTTTGTTTCGCTTGCACAGTGTAGAAATATTGCAAAATGGTACTGCATGTGGTAGCTAGCGTGCCGTACAGTATTACTTTTGTAGACCGTTGCAAAACGAATTCTGTTGAGAAATGTAGATTGCAAATAATGTCGTGTTTTCAGAATTACATTTTGTGGTTCTTTGTAATTTTGGTTTTGCGATACGCGGCTCATACATAGAGCAGATTTAGCCACCCTTGGTATAGCACATTTAATTGGAGGTCCAATCCAATGGACTGTTCTTATTAGGATAATAATTTCATACGAACAATATATTGTCTATCTACTCGGACTAATATTAATGAAAGTAACAAGTAGACGACTTGCTGGCGTTAACATTGGTCTGTGACGTACATTACTGAACAATGGAGAAGTTATCATGAGCACTTCTATTTAATGTTGCGTAACTATGGACACACAGCAATAATAATGCCAGCAAGAATGAAAGTAAATGGAAATTTTAGTGGCGCAAGCATTGAACGGTTTTATACAGTCAGAATATTTCATATGGTGAGCTTGAATGACGGTATTGACCTGAAGTCGCTCCCGTAACAGCCTTTTTTATTTCAAGTGGTTCACCGATACGTTTACATATTAGTGTGCTGTAATGTTGTGCGACATTTTCCTTGTGATTGCCTAATAAGCGCGTGCACCAATTCTGTTCGTGGAATGCACAAATTGATTAAGAATTTTCCATTTTTCCCTCGAAACAAAGGGAGAGGGGGTCTCGCAAGTTTATCAGCTTAGGGCCTCGCATCAGCTAAATTCTGCCCTGTTTATCGGTTACGGAAGTTGGTAAGGATTAACACTATACACGCGTAATTGAGTGATGTCCAACCCAACAACTAGACCAAATTTGTAAACAACGGTGGAGGCCTGCAAGCCAGTACATTTTAATTAGAGATGTTCTGAATTTAAACTCATCCTACAATATTTGACATTTTTTATCTAAGTTGATTCGCATCTCAAGAGATCCCGTGCCAATGCCGATACAGTTCACCTTTGGATCTTTTTCTATATTCTCCGTGAAATAAACCGTTACTAAACGTAAACTACACATTAAAACATTTTTTACATCACTCAGATAAAACGGTTAAGTTTTTTTTCATGGCCTGATAAAGGTAGAATATGTATTTCGTGAAATACAAACATAAATTTATGTTTCTAGTTGTAGAGTAAGTATCCTTCCATCACTTCCGTAATTGGGATCACCTAAAACAGTGTGCCGTTGTTTGAGCCCCGAAAAAGCTGAAAAATAAAACTAAGTAGTGCAGCTTACCGCAGACAAAACCAGAAAGTAAGAACATTTAACGAAATATGCACAGTCCACAGATGCATAGATATAAACAAAGAAGATAATACAGGATGAATAGATGATTAGGAAAGTGGCCAAAAAGCAGAAAAAGCAAGACCCATAACCGACAATGAAAAACGATACTTATTTCAGTTTGTAAGTGCTTGATCCTTATGTCCATAACCTTTTGTTTTTCCTTGAACCTCTACAAAGTACGAAAATGATATTCGTTCAAAAAACTTTTCCCAGAAATAATTTGAGGGGAAAAAAGGCGGCAAACTTATGGCCGGAGCCCGACGGAACCTTTCTTCGCTACGCTCTATTTCAGCTTTGGTTGAACTGGCCCAAAAACACTTTAACACGCCCACAGGTTGGACAAGAGTTGACGAGCTACCTTCCGAGTCTGTTTTGCAACCGGTCGCGAGTGCAATATACTGTTGGTCAAAATAAAATGTAGCAATAACGATTAATCGCTTGGGTTTTCCTGTTTAAAGCCACAGAACGTACAAGAAGCGTTACATGTGTTGTTCACGCCTTGGCATTTCTTTACCTTGTGCAAGAAAGACTTGAAATGCTGTTGCTGAGAATATACAATGGCTTTGGCCTTGAACGAAAACTTGCCGCTGTTAATTCCTCGCCTTTGCTTGTTAATGTTTGTCTTTTAGCTTCCATTGGCGGTCCCGCATGGTCTCATTTCTCTGCTGTATGTTGGCTGTATGGATCGTATCTTTACGATGAGTTGAAGATACCTATTGGCCTTGTTGAATCCGACTGGGCTGCTACGCGCATTGAAACGTGGTCCTCTCCGAGAGCTTTGAAAGAATGTGGATTAAACACGTAATTTCTTGAGGAATTTTTTTATGTAGTTTGTTGTGCAAAATATTTTGTGTTTACCTTCGTTTGTTTTATAACAAAATTTTCATGTCTTTAAAGTGGGGTGTTTTTTTCAAATACCAAAAAAGTTTATAAGAAATTATGTCCCTTTAAAACCCTTTTCGGATTTTGATCACAACAGTGTGCTGAATAATATTTTCAAAGGAAAAATGCAACAAAATTACGACCTAAAAGTTTGGGCAAAAGCTTTGCAATATATTTTATATTTAGTATTTTTTCGGTCGAAAATATTTCTTTTTTCAACCGTTTTGATAACCCTAATACGATAACCGCGTAGCCCGTGAAGGTCACCTTCCGTTTTGAAGAATATCCGAAGTTTTTCTACAATTTACCAAAGACCATGCTCCAAGTCGCGCATCAAGGTGTAGGTATTTAAAGTTTGGGGGCAAGATTTTAGTTTTTGTTTGAAAGAAATTTGTCTGTGCCCGACAAAAACACAGGGCAAAAAATGGTGGTGGTTCGTGGCCCTCCATGGCTGAGGACCTGAATACTCCGTGTATCAATAGAACGTTAGGGCATTTATAGCGATGTGGCACAGTGCAGAAACGGTAAAATAGCAGGATATTAGCGTGTAATCTCAATAAGCTCATTCATCCGGATATTGCGTGGAGTCTCAATAAGTTTAAACAACAGGATATTGTGTTGAATCTCAAGACAACCACAACTGCATGATTTTGAGGTAAGGAACAAAATGTGGGGCCATCTTACGCAATCAGCATTCTCATGTTGCCCCTTGACCAAATATTGATATACTCTGATCTAAACTACTTGTAATTTGCAGCTTCCTCCCGACCCTGGCTTCCGAGTCATGACTAATTTTTCCACTTTTCTGACAGTGGTTGCCGTGGTAATACCGTAATGTTTATTTACGTCGCAATATTACTTAGGCATTTCGATACCACACGTGCGCTCTGCCCAAAGTTGTTGAGCGCAATTAAAGACGAACAACTGGAATTTTGTGCTTTTGTGATGCCCCGTTTCGCTCCGCATGATCAGTTTCATGGATTGAATGAAATCTGCTTTTTCACAATGCAAATCTATAAGCTTGCAAATCTTGAATGGCTCTTCTCGGTCTATTTTCTGAAAATTACGCTTCCTTACATGCATTGCGCAATCGTTTGTTTCTGATCATATTCAGCAAATCCACACAATGAAATCAGTGGCTTCTCTCATATGATTACTCCTGTTGTGTTGACGACCAACCCGCGACAACGTTGATATCGTCACGCTCTTTTGCTTCCAGGACCGTACAATTTCAAGATATTCCTGAATTCCGAGGTCCACCCGAACCTGGTCCTCGGACGTACTCAGCCGTGTGGAACGCAATGGTTCATCCGCTGCTCAACATGACCATAAAAGGAGTTGCCTGGTATCAGGGTATGTTTCTGACGCGGCTGTTGTGAACTCGTTGTTATGGTTACACAGCAAGGTAGATTCTAGAAAAAGACCAGAATGTGGATCTTCAGGATATTTTATGGGAGTGCCTCTTGCTTCCGCGAATCATTATCAAAAGTATCCCGAACCAAACCGACATGATGACTGAAAGGGAACACGATGGTTAAATTTTCACTTACGAAAAAGACTTGATTGTTGTTTTCACGATTGCGATCATTTTTAATACATATTAGGTATGGCGTCATTCAAACCACATGTTGCTCGGACTGAAGTTTTTTTATGGGCAAAAACAACATTGTTTGCAGTCTTACATTTAATTAATGTACCTTTTGCTGCTTCAAAAAAGCAAGCAATTATTGGCTTATTTTATATTTGGTAAACTACACCTCATTAAAAATACATGCCCTCTACGGTTACTGCCGTGAAGTTGAATCGTTGCCTTTTTAGTTAAACGTCATGAATATCTCCGTCTTACTTCATCTCTAATTTCGCTACGGGGTTATAGACCTAATCTCCAATTGTTTACGTGTTAACAGGAAATGAGCTCTAAAATATTTTTCCGAAAAGGGTCAATACTGCACTTTCAAGGGTGATGGCCAACACATTCTTCAAGGTGAAATTTTATTTCATCACACTAAAACTAATAGAATTTTTTTGTACATGGGAATCATAGAATAGCAAATTTTTAAATCCAGGTGATCAAACCCCCCTCCGATGTCCATAATAAGAGCATCATTTGAGATGTTACCATCTCGGCCCTATTTTATAGGCAGGTGGTGAGGATTGATTGAAACTAGGGCAGGGGTTTCAAAATCAAATTGCTCCGAAGGTCGAATGAGGACTTATAAAGTAACCCAAGGGACGCATTATGACGCTGACGCAAGAATAACGGTGCGTGAAACTGAACCTCACTAGAAACAGCTTTT
>JGI24158J21664_10011261_pt1 | contig 11898 bp, 6 predicted proteins | sample Ectturendosymbi3_FD_21664 | JGI IMG/M metagenome (IMG submission 21664) | reverse complement strand
GATAGCTTGGTTTTGTTTCCGATAAAAGTTAGAGTAAAAAAATCAGGCCCTGGGTGCCAATGGCTCTTTGCATTGGCACCCAGGGCCTGATAACGTTATCCAAATATGTATGAACTTACTCCCATTATGATGTCAGATAAAAATAAAAATCCAAAACTTTCTAATTTTTTTTAGAACTGAAACTACAAGGCTTTCCGAATCTTTAGAGCGTTTGAACAGCAGTCTAACTCAATCGGATGGCAAGTTATGCCCTTCAGCCAAAATGGCCAAGGTTACCTTTTATGGGACTTGATTTTTTACCAAAATTTAGGTTTTTGAGTCATAATTTGAGATCCAAAATTTCTAAAAAGCCAATCAAAGGCTCTAATGACTCGAAGTATTGCCTAGTTTTTAATAAAACCATGAGTCAAAAATTGGCTCATTGGGTTGGCACACAGGGCCCAATGACCTCGACCAAAATGCGTGAACACATTCCCATTATGATGTCACCCACAAAAAAACAAAACCCCAACTTCCAATTTTTTAAAAGATATAAATTGCAATACTTCTCACATCTTTAGAGGGTTTGAACAGCTCATTAACTCAACAGGCTGGCAAGTTATGGTTGTGCAAAATTCAGCAAAAAAAGTGGCACACACAGGACTGAAAGGGTTAAAGTGTAACTACATTGAAATCTTAGGCAAAAATTTTGTGGGATTTTTTTTCAAAAAAACAAAATAAGCAATGAGGATATTTTGAGACTAAAATCTCAAATACTGTATTTACTCAATTGAGCCTCTGAGATACTTTAGCATACTAGCACATTTCGCATTTAATTGGCAACCTTGGTAATGATGCTTACACCACTACAACCGCCTTCTATTCATCATAATCCTTCCTGTGATGGATGTGCATGTGATCCTGAAGATAATAGAATGTGAAAAGGAGTTGATTCGACAAAACGTAGACAAGGAAAGACTGAGCATCACCTATACATTTCGGTAAGGTAAGAAATAAAAAATGTATACCAATCTTGATCACAAGCCATACAAAATGATGAAAAAAAATTTATAAGCCGTGGCTTACAAGCGAATAAATGCAGTATATCATACACCGGTGTTGATGGTGTTAAACAGTCAATTTCACACATAACATCTTCTACAGATGTCTTCATCTATGAAAATGTTGATGTGCAACAGTGATTGGAAATTGAAAAAGCTGAAGAAAGCAGGTTATTTTTATAGTTCAGGGATAATGTTGCAAAAGTATTGGTTAGAAATGTGAGCTATGTCTGGAGGGTTGTTTAATCCTTTCTTTGCTTCTTTGACAAAGTTTTCTATGAGAAATTTAGTCCTAGGGTAATTAGCAAAGATATTTGGAATCATTTTTAAGTAATGATGTTTGTTGTTAATAATAATTTTGCTTGGTAGCTTTGATTGTTCTATGAAGTTATTTCCTATATCGTTCATATACAACATATTCAGGTATACCTTAGTTTTTCCAAACTTTCGAATAAAGTTTATTTTTCATTGTTATAGATTTCAATAAGGCTCTAGTCACCATGGGCTTTCAAAAACTTGTTTATGCTTTTTTGAAACATTATACAAAGGTGCATGTTTGTTAACACGTTCGATGACAACGTACGAATATGTCGTACTTTGAAATCAGCTTAAAATCAAGCAGTTTTCACGTGTCTTAGCGATGACATAACTCCTCCGCAGATTGTGCTGGAGAGCTGTTAAAACCTTCAAAAGACTTGGCAAGTCCCCGTGTCTGCAGTGGAAACAAAATGGAAAAATTTTTGGTTTATGGCAGTGATTCCCAAAGTGGGTTCCATGGAACCCTGAGGTTCCATAGACAAATCTATAGGGTTCCATGAGCTATACATTCCAGTTTTAAGCAAAAACTGCCGATATGTCTTCCTATCACTATTTTCTGGGGAAGTTTAAACTATTTTCTGGGAAATCTAAAGAACTTCCTGTTGCTATTTTCTGGGGAGGTTTAATTGAACAATATGAGAAATTAGCAAAACAAGCTATGCAGGAGCTCTTGCCGTTAGCATCAACGTACTTATGTTATTATGAATCAGGTTTTTCCTGATATGCACAAACGAAGACCAAGTATCACGCCAGATCGGACGCTACATCAGATATACGATCAGCTATTAAGCCAAAGTTTTCAGAATTGTTGCAGTCCAGAAAACAAATACACTGCTCTCACTAAGACGTGTTTGTTGTTGAATTGTTTATGCTTTTTGGTTACCTTTATTGTGTTTAATTTTGTTTACAGTACGAAACCTTAATAATGGCAATTTGGGTGAAAAAGCGTTTATGTTTACTTGGCAGTTCTGGTGAGGGTTCCTTGTCCACTTAAAATAACCTTGCAGTGTTTCGCGGTTTAGGGTTTCAGGTTTTTTGTGAGGTTCCCAAAAAGTTTGGGAACCACTGTTTTTTTGTGAGTAATGCCATAAGTAAGGTAGGATTTAGGCCATTTTGGCTGATGTTACCTGGCCTAGGGCCCAATGTCTAGTATTTCGCTCAAGTTTTCACTGGAAACTAGGCTAGAATCCGAGTCTTTTGAGCCTTTGATCAACTTTTTATCATTTTTGGTTCAAGAGTCATGATCTGAAAACAAAATAATTAATTATCTAATTAGTGGATTAATTACTTATTTTGATGCTTTCAGGTCATAAATTTTGAGCCCGAAAACTTAGCAGGTTATCCAAAGCATCAAAAGACTCGGATTTTAGCCTAGTTTCCAATAAAAACTTGAGCAATATAGTACCATCTGGCGGTTTGGGCCCAGGTCCCAGGGCCAGATGAAGTGGGTAAAAAAGGCCTAATACTATTCCACTTATGATGGCACTCACAAAAAATCCAAATCCCGCAACAAAAAATTTTTTTCATTGCAGACTCGAAGACTTGCCAAGTTTTTTGAAGGTTTGAACAGCATTTTAGCACAATCAGCAATGGAGTTATGCCATCGCAAAGACATGTGCAAACTGCTTGTTTTGGGCTGAAAACATACCAGCTTCGAAGGTGTTAAGTACTATGAAAAAAGCTTGTACAGTATAATTTGTTTAATTTCTCAATTCGTTACTCGTTGGTCCCAGCATAATTCCTATCTTTTGTGTACATTTCTGTTCATATACATCACCATTGTCTAATTCATCAATTCCTCAATTTGTCACCTCTTTCTATCCCTGAAAAGCATTTTGTTCAGCTAATGTGTCATTTGCAGTTTCGCGTTTCATGTTTAAGCAGCTAGTTTAACACGTGTGGGAAGTCAAGCGAATTCGAATTAAGGATCTTTATCTAAGAATTGTTGCACGTTGCAATTTGTTTATCAAATTTATACATGAGGAGTGAGGCATGAGGTGCATGACCCGACTCCCCATTGAAAGAATGCAGAAAGTCTTTAAAGTTTATTAAAGATTTAAAGGTGTTAGATTAAATGGAGGAGCCTAGATAGAGTAGAAGGAATTAAAGAGATTACAACCATGGCGTTATAAAATTGTATTTTACTGAAATGAAAGCACGATGTATATGAGTTACTATAATAAAGTATATGAGATGCTGTGACAAAGTTTTTACCTGTTTGCATAATTTGTCACTTTGCCTAAATCGTTACTTTTTTCTAATCTTCTTGAGGTGACAAATTAGGTAAATTCTACTATAATAACATTTCTACATCTCCATCAGGTGAATGTTCACGGTCTAATGCAATAATTTAATGTACAGTTTGTTGAGGCTAGTTTTTCAAGGTTTTTCAAGGAAAAAACATTTCATATCTTTAAATTGTGAAAGAAATAAGCAGCAATGCATGCTAGAAACCAGAAGTCATGCAGCAACCATGAAATGTTATTACATTGATGATATGGATATCTGCAAAGCATGATAACATGGCAAAAGAATGTTTGAAAAGTACAGACAAAGAAAAAATACCACAGTTACCCATACCATGATAAAATATGATAGTTGAAACTCAAATGGACAGCAGGAGACACAGTAAACCAAAAGATGTAAGGACAAAGATAGTAATCATGCAAGCTCATCAGAGGTTGGAGATAATGCAACAAGCTATAGTAAATTTAAGGAAACAAAAACATATGAAAATCTGAAAAGGTAGAGGTTAGGCCTACATGAAAAACAACTTCATGATTGATTTTAATCAATATGTCTACTTATACATATGTGTCTGCCCATCGGTTTTCATGAATTAAGCAACTAGATCTAAAAGTTAAACACTCACAGTGTGATTGACTGTGTTTCGTCATCATTTACTGATATGGAATATGATATTAGCACAGTTGCCTACAATAATTTTTTTTGGTAAAAAGTTTGCATAGGTTAATAGCACAATCAAATGTATACATGCTAAAATTTATTCAGTTCATGAAACAAAATACCATGAATAGGTGCTCCTAACAATCTCTTAGTACAAATGATGTGGGGTGTTGAAGTCACCTCTTTTTCCTTTTTCTTTATACCTAGCCTACTGTACACTGGTGATGCATGTGTCCAACTCCTTTGCAAAATGGAAGTGCCTATGGAACCACCCATGGATCTTCTTGTTTCAAATCTTATTCCATTGTTATTCAATTGTACCGCCTCGCCTGACGCGGTTTGAATAGTGGTCAGTTTGTCACACAAACGTCATCATCTCGGTAGCGTAACAGATCATTGTTTCTACCAAGCCAAAGCCTAACTGTGTTCTCCTCGTGCATTTCTGTCACCTTGCAGTAGGTGGTCGAATAAGGTTTCCAATTTAAAGATCCACGGGCGCTTCTGTAGCCACTGCCTTAAAAAACTGGTCAGTGCTTAAAACCCATTAAATAAACTAGCATAAAAGCTTTTTACCAGATAGGTGCAAATATCACAAAGTTTGTTGTTTTACCCAAAACAACTAAAATTGTTGACTCACCACAGGTCAGAAATCCATCGTCAGCCAAAATTGTTGCAAGTAGCTTTGAATGATCGCCATTTATTTTTTCAGCAAGGTAATGCTTGCGAGCAAAAATGGACTCAATGTACGCCTTCATTCGCACGTAAACCTCAAGCAAATCAAACCAAATGCACGCACCGTCTATAGAAGTTCTCTGACAAGGTAGTAGCTCGCAACACACGCAAGTTTTTCAAACATATTCTCTGCTGCATGCCACTCAGTAAACTATGAAAGTGCAACCTCAACCTGTTGGGATCAGACCAGTGACATTGTATCATTTCTTAAAGGAAATGTCGGAATATGGCCTATGTTTCAAAAGCAAAAATTTTGTTCTCACGCTACACCCAAATACTGCTTTTATATTCATATTATCGAAATAAAAATTCTTATAGTCTGTTTTAATTCAACCCAAAAAAACATTCCAATTTAACTAAATATTACAGCGGGATTATCTTTAAGGAACGGATAAAAGTTCGCACAAAGGGACAGCACCTAGAGTAAAACCAAAATCTCACTTTTGGTTACGCATAACGCTAAGCAGTAAGCATGTGAATCGTGATGAACCAGAGGTGGACAAAGAGCCAGAGATGAACATTGAACATGGATTTGGATTTAAATCCGGCGGATTTTCAAGTTCATGATGAAGTTGGATGTTATAAATTCAGCTTAACCGGATTTGGATTGGATGTGTTAATCTTGTTTTGAATTTCTTCGCAAGTTTTAGGTCTGTTTCATAACTGTGGATTGCTGCATTTATTCTGTAAGTTTGCTTCAGTGGAGTTTCTCACATCCATCGAAATTGCACATTGTGTCTGCACTTGGCAAAGATGATCGGATAGTGGATTTTTACTATCGGATCCTATCCTGTTTTTGAAAAATGATATCCGTATCCGATCCGAATCCTGTTTTGGTTAAAACTATACTATCCATATCCCACAACTATCCGAAAGTGTATTGTGATGCCCAACATACATTTTTTGTGCTGTGTCTATTTTACCTTGAGGCTATTTTGCCCTATGAGGGAAAATAACTGCTGGAGTTATTTTGCCTTTAGCTGAAGACGATTGGTTGAAGTAGTCACATGACAAGTTTAGAACGCATGTCCTGCTTAGTTGACCATGACATCTGTAACAGCTCAGTCTCATGCATGGATGATGGTTGTCATGGTTTCAGGGCTGGCAAGCAGTTAGCAGCTTCTTGTTTGCATTTAAAGTGAACTGCAGGCTAACCCTAACTCTCAACGCTGAACCACTAAACCAAAAACTTGACCTTAAACCTTGACCATAAACCCTGATCCTATACCCTAACCATAAACTCTGAAATCCCAACCAATTGTATCTGCGTACTGTACTTGTCACATGTCCATGACCTAATCAACCAGTTGTGTTCAAATGAAGGCAAAATAGTCCCAGCACAGGTTTTGCTTCATGAAGCAGAATAGACACTACCTGATGCGTTGTGCCACTTTGGGTTCTGTCATGCTGATAAACAGAAAGTTTGACATATCTTGCAAGCTTGACATGTCACGTAGCCTAACTTAAGCAGTTTTCCAAGTCAGTTCCAGTAAAAAGCAAGCTGAGGTTTTGCCACACAACCTCGTTGCCACGGGGGTCTTTGGTGGGCTTAGCCCCTGTGAAACAAGCTTCAAGTCCCCCCCCCAAATTGAATTATGAAGCACTGTAAGCAGTGATGTTTGTTCAAATTTCAGAATGTCAACCTTCACTGCACAAATGTATTGTAAAGCCCCTCATCGTCTTTCTGGTGACGGTTCTGTTGCCACATTAAGCTTTTCATTAGCCATTTCTTTGGTAGCAATGCTTTGATTTTAATCCCATCCATGAGTTCACATTCATAATTCATTTATTAATCCAACCCATTTTTGCACGTTAGCCAAACCTAAGTACAAATTCGTGCTAGTCTACATACCAAAACAGCATTCAAAACAATACACTGGCTTAAAATACGTCATTTACATTGAAATGACTGGTTAACGATTCAGTCTAAAAAGTCAATGTCACAAAACAACAATTTTGCATATCATGTTCAAGAATCGAAAAAGCTATCTGGCCTGGTACAGTTTCATCCAGCAACCAGTCAGTGCAGGCTCACGAAGAATAGGCGTGAAAACTGCAAGGCCTGGCTTAGACTGCAGACCACATTAAAAGTGCGAGAGTGCTCTAGCTCAGCGCTCTTCAACCGGTGTGCACGGTGCACCCTAGGGTGCATCAAAATATGCGTGGGGTGCACCACTATGAAAGGGTTCACAAGGGTGGATCGCAAACTTGTCACACCAAACAGACACTTTTTACAGAAACTTTCTGTTAGCAAAAATGAACCATTAACCAACCAATGACTTTCAGGATTTAACCTTGCCTTCACACATGCTAAAGTGTGGTGTGTAAGCATCAATGTTACAGGCAAGTTTTGCCTGCAACAACTATTACTGTACAGAAAACAAGCTTGCTGGAAGACTCGCAAGCCTGAAACAACTAGGATGGATTCAAAAGGGTTACAGCCAATCAAAACCCATTATGTAGTCAGCTGACCCTAATCACAACGTCATTTAAACGTGAGCAAAAGTCATATGATGCTTGATCACGATCAGGTGAAAACCCATGCAACGAGACGCATCTGAAGATTCTGGAAACATTTGAACTAGCCAATCATAAAACAATTACATAATTAAGAGCCAATTAAAGCACCTGAAGGAAAGGGAAATTTCCAAGAATTTGGGTATAAAAAGCGTCTCATCTGGACTGAAATTCAGACAGACAGAGACTTTCCTCTTTCGCCTTTACGGTTTGATGCCGAGGTAAAGTCACTGACCCGTATCGTGCTTTAAGTACACTACCGGCTATGATCAGGAGTAAAAAGTGTTAGTCCGCAGCTTGCACCAGATACCACGTCAGTTTAGAGTTTCAAGAAGCTGGTTTATCCTAGCAGGATTCTGCCAGTCTAAAGTGGCTTGTCCGGGTTGATCCCTGCCAGTTTGGACTACAGCAAGTGGCTTGTCCGGGTTAACCCCTGCTAGTTGATACCATGAGGTACTGGCTTGTCCGAATGAAGCCCTACCAGGCTAAACACTGTACAGCACCAGTATAGCTCTCATCATGCCAGTCGCCCAGGCTTAAACTACATTCGTGAGTGAATTGCTGTCGTGGCGTACCGAATTGTTGACATTTCCATAATAGTCGCGAGTTTTCAGCTACGAACAGTAACGTTCGAAGCCTTAATTAATGATAAATTTCCGCCTGCTCAAGAAGCGATGCCGCGCAAACTGGAAAGTAAGCTGAAATATGAATGTAACAAAGCACAGTTTAATTGTTACCAGACAGGAGTGCAGACATATCTTTAAGCATAGCTATAATAAAGTACAGACTTTTCAAGTAATACGAACAACAATTTAATCATCTCTAGTTAATAATAAGTTTATACTTACAAGTAAGATGCTTGAATAAGAGAACCGATTTAAATATATCGTTGATCTCTTAATCGCAAACACTATGATGCGAAAGTTAAGATATAAAAATTATGAGTGCGTTGTGACATGTCGAGAAGTGCTTGAACATCATGGAATATTGTACCTTGGTGAATAACCTTCTGTTTCATTTGAAATTATGATTCATGGCAAATAAAAGCAGTAATAAAAATATATTTCACAGGTGTGTATCTTTCGATGTGAATCGTTTTAGGTATCAGAAATAAATAGGCCTTATGTAGGACATTTAATTGATTTAGAGTAGTTTTTGGCACTGATGCCCATGCACCAATTACGTATTGAAGGTGGATATAAACCAAACAAAAGTAAACTGACTTCAGCGCAGAAGGAATCAGATAGTGCTTTGTCATGTAAAAAAATTCCGAAGTTTCGTGCTAATTTATCTTCTAGGTTGTTTGTGTGTTGGTACCAAGACAATTTATCATCTAGAATTAGTTATAAATATTTTGTACCGTTAGTTTGAGCAATTTGATTGTTGCCAATATTAATTGAAAATGATGTTACTAGTTTTGGGTCACATTTAATTATCATGAAGGTGGTTTTTTTATAGTTCAGAGAGAGTTTGTTAATTCCATTCCAGTTATCTATCTTTTGCAGTTCTGCATTTACTAGTGTGTTCAATTGTTATGGGTTGTTTGAGGGCATTGGGTTGCAAAAAATAAACAGCCCCCTTAATCCTTTAATCTGAGAAGCAACTGGCATGTAAAGAATAGGTCACATATTTTGCAGAGGTCAGCAATTTGGTTTGATACGGTTTAGTCTTTTGAAGCGAAAACCAAATACGGTCGTTTAGACACTGCCAAAAGTTTATATTTTAGCAGGGTTATTTTAAGGAAAATGTTAGGAAGCCGGTTTGGATTTGTAGGGACCCGATGATAATTTTCTCTGATTCTAGGGAGCCGATTTGAAATTCTAGAGACCCGAATCGGGTCCCTAAAACGCCTTAAAAACCCTGATTATAGCATTCACTTTGGAATTTAAGCAGGAGTCGGTGTCCAAAACTTGAAAATATTTTGGAATCGGACCGGAGTCGGATTGTATTGAGCCGAAGCAGGAGTGGAGTCGGAGTCAAAATGTTCAGACTCCGTACACCTTTACTATCCTGCCGGATATCCAACCGGCAAACCGGATATTGATCAACTCTGTTATTTGGAATATTACCATACATAGTATCTGGTGATGCAAGGTACAAGCCTCGAAGCCTGCTCTTTTATGTTGGCGGTCATGTCACCAAAGTGAAAGGAATTCGTGTGACTTCCATTGATTGTGTCCATTTTCTTGATCCATAATCGTTGTAGTACAGTGCTTTATATATGTGTAGCCTACTGCCCATGATTCTCTTGTGCTGTATACTGCACCTGGTAATTTGCTTGTTTGATTTGATATCTTACACTCTATAACCGAGCTTTTCATTGCGTTTGATGCTAATAGTGCTTACTATAACAGCACAAATTGGGCCTATTCTCTAAGTGCTGTTTTTAGATACAGCATTATTTTTACAGGTGGGTTCGCATCATAGCCGTATCAAGGACAGTAATAACAAATCTCACTCGTTTGTTAAAACCGCCCTGCATACTTCTGATACCTCATTTAAACTTGTCAATAACATAAAATGCAATCTGTATTTTGTAGTTAATTGTATTTTATTTGATATGATATACAAATATAGGCAACAACGGGTATTCATCAATATAAAATAAATGACCCATAAACAAATTCTCTCGGATTAGATTCACAGACACAAGTCAATTTCTAGAACCATCCTTGCAGCTAGCAAGATTCTTTTGAATACTGAAAACATAATCTCAACCTAAAACCTATTGATACACTAACACATTGTCAAGTGAATGACTGACAGTTGGGAATCAGGCTTTTGGACAAATCTAATCGTGACAAACGTTTCCAGTGTGGAGTGTTTCATTAATCAAAGAGATCGTAGTCAGTTTCCGAAGTTTCTGTCACGATGTCAATACTTTTCGTTTAGCCTTCGTTACAGAGTTTTAATGTAAACAAAGTTAGTTTTCGTTAGACATGTTTGGCAACAATATTTTTCGGTATTACAATCTTTTACAATTTCGGAGCGTCATAATTTCATTCGGACAAAACCAATTTTATTGTTTTGAATAACAGAATTTTGTTTGGATAAGCCAATTTATCATTTTGGGTGTCAGAAATTACCCCGGACAAGCCAATTTATTGTCCACAGAAACAGAGGTCCCCCCGGACAATGCTATTCGTGTTTGACTGAAAACAAGTCGGTCTAAGTGACTTTGTTTTCAGTCAGAAACTCAAGCTGTTGTAGTAATTAGCGAATATGCCAGGGTCCACAACAGCACTCACAGCCAAACCATCGAGCCAGGAAAGGCCGGAGGCAGAGTTTCGTTTTACTTCTGCAGCAAAACCATAGTGGCTTAAACTACCGAAGTTTAGTACCGTCAAAGGTTCATAAGTACCAATCTGATCATTCACTGCGTAAACCAGCCTTTTTATACCAAGATTCACTGGAAAGTCCCTAAAATTATATGCGTAGTACTGCTTACGTGATACTGCGTCATAATCCTTAGCAACGTCGCCATTTTGCAACGTCATATTGCTTAGCAGCGCCGCCATTGATTGTCTGGCGTTTCACGTGATTAGTTCGAAGCAGGAAGTGAGAGTAAGAGTGTTATCTGAATGTGATCAGAGTGAGAGCAGAATGAGGGCTTGTTCTTGTTCAACATGTAGTTCATGTTTACTTTTTGATGTTTGGCTGGTATCGACGTTCATCAGTATTTCTTTGTCTTTTCAGCCTTGGTGGTGAATCCAATTTTCTTTGTTGTTGAATATTGTTTTGTTTTGTAATACGTTATTTTAGATGTAGTAGGCTATATGCCTGCTACATTACCTTGATGTCTTTGAAATGTCCAGTATTAGAGTGCTTTGAGCCAAAGACAGAACATAAATTAACTTAAGTTTGTTTCCAAGGTATTTTTTGGAAGTGTCTACTTTGCCTCATGAGGCAAACACTGTGCTGGCGTTATTTTGCCTATAGAAGAACACTACATATAGAATTTTGTATTTAAGCCGGAATTGGATTTAAAACTGTCAGTTTATTGGAAATGTTTTTTGATTGGATTTTGAAATGAAATTGTTGGATTGGAAAAACCTAAATCAGGTCCTTTGACCTTTAGGAATTCAGCAGTCGTGTCAGGCACTGGAAAACGCTTAGTAAGTGCCAACCATACATTCAGGGCTACAACAGGGGGCGGAAGGACAAATTTTGGGGGTGGGGGTCAAATCTGCTTACTTTGCAATGTTGCTTGGACGCTTTCAAGTGGAGAGTTGCTGCTTACACCGGCGGTGGAAATCAAGGAATTCACCTTTTTTCATTAGTTACGAACAGTGCCGTGGCAAGGGTAAGTGAGGCCCCCCCCGAAATTTCACGTGGGGCCTCCCATACGCTATTGGCCTATTATTATGAATTGCAGTAAAAAGTC
>JGI24158J21664_10011259_pt1 | contig 11898 bp, 9 predicted proteins | sample Ectturendosymbi3_FD_21664 | JGI IMG/M metagenome (IMG submission 21664) | reverse complement strand
AGCCCTGATGAAGACAGTTGTATCAACTGTCGAAACGTTGGCAAGTTTTTAACGTGTTTTTATGTTTTTAGCGCCAGTAGAGCCTGATTAAAGTTTGTTTACCACAAGCTTAGTCATCAAGTGGGCTTATCAACATTATTTTTTGTGAAGATCTTAGCAAAGGTTAATTTGGTTAGGTTCACCAAACTGATGAATTTTTGTATGATATTTCCCGCACGTCACGGTGTAGGAAAAACATGTTCTTGAAGAGAGAGTGGAGTCAGAACCGTCGCCAAAAAGTTTTCTATAGGGGGGATTTACGTTTGCTCAGGGGACTTGATATTCTGAAATTTGATAAAAACTCCACCCATTTATAGTGCTTCATATTTCAATTTTGGGGGAAAAGGCCCTCGTGCCGACGGGATTTAAGTGCAGTTGGTGTGTTTGCGTGGATAATTGAGAGCTTAGATTGTAGGCTTGAACTACAAGCACAGCGAATCAGTACCAGTGGATAAGCAAAGCGCGTTTTTTAAAAGATTTGACTGCGTTGTTCAGTGGTAGGCTACACTCATTTGCAGTCGTAGTAAATGTCATTTCAACAAGAAAATCTTAGAAAAGTGCTGCTCTGATATTGGTAAATTTGAGGTTACGATCCTTAGTCTAAAAACCTAACGTAAGGACAAACGATATGTTAGTAAGGGCAAAGGATATTTAGTTGTGATTGTGGTGGGGGCTTTTTAGCCGAAACAGTTGCACAACTTAATAATGACTGCGTTGAATCAAGTTGTTCAGTGCGATTACCGTCGAACATAAGACGCTGCAGTCACTTTCGAGCATTTTAACGGCGGATGTCCTACGTGGCAGGGCTTGGTAATACAGTTTTCGAAATAGCCCACTGCATGCGTCAAGAGTGAAACGATGCACACCGCTCACGGAATTGGAAAAAGCCCAGCCCAAAAGCTAGACCAAGTCTACAGATCACAATAGAGGCTCCAAAGCAATAAATTTCAATCTGATCTGCTTTTAGGTCTGTTTGACAAAGTTTATCTAAATGGTCCGCACCGCGGCAGAAGCAACGTTTGAAGCCTTTTACGTATTCTAAGAGAAATAAACCACCATTGAAACGTTAGTTGATCAAATAATTTTTCTTTGCGTTACTGAGATCAGAATATTAAATTTATTATTTTAGCCCACTACACTGCATATGCAGTATATATTTGTTTTCGTTTAACATGAGATACTACACGAAATGTAAATATTCATCTGTGGGGTGGGTATAATTGAGCCCCTCAACAGCAAAGTTTCTGTGTTTTCATCCCCTAGCCTAAAATGATTAAACGATTGAAGCTAAGTGGTGCGGCATAACGCAGACTGAAAACCAACAGGAAAGTAACGTTGACAAAATATGGCGAATCTATATATGTAAAGAAAACATACAAAACATAAAGAGCAAATGATGAGAAAGCTGGTGAACGGGCAGAAAAGGCAAGACCCATAATTGAGAATGAAAAACAAGACCCATTCAGTTTCTGAGTGCTTGATTCTGATGTTCACGATATTTTAATATTTCTTAAATTTTACTATGCACAAACCATGTTCACACCAAATACAAATGACTACCCCATGCCACTGAATGAACCCCCCCGTGAAAATTTTCTGCGTACGCCACTGTGTCTAGACGTGGTTAATTACGTGGTTTACCAGTGACGTTTATCGTGCGCTGAAAAAAACATTCCTAAAAACACGAGAGAAAAAAGCAACATTCCCACAAATAAAAAAAAGATAATTTCCAGAACAGAAAAAGCGACATAGCAGAAAACAACTTCAGAGAAAAGAAAAACGAGAGCCAAGTTTTAAAAAACATTGCCATGAGTGAAGTGCGCACTTCTTAAGACATTTTTTCAATGTACCGTTTCGTGGATGGAAGTCTCCAACCAAGTATGAAACTTCATAAGACTGGCTGAAAGAGGTTTCCGAGATTTGGCCAGAAGTTTGAAACCATGTTTGTGTAATTTATTCATTAAATTTGGTTTTATGCATCTAATCAGATTCGTGTTGATAACGCCAAGGTCTTCCAACGTGTTTTCATGAATCTCAGCCGCACGCCGACTATAGTGTGGCCGTACTCAAAGCACGTTGGCTGCGTTTGGTGTCAATCATGCGAAAGAACTTGTGGTTTTTATTGTTTCATATGCACCTGATTGAAGCTCAAGGTAGGGCCTACTGCAGATAAGAGACGTGAGTAAGACCTTGGCCTTTTCAACACGAAATCTTGATTAGATGCATAAAACCAAAAAAAAGATGAGTACTCATATCTCTTATCTGCAGATAATAACAGATAACTGTAAGGCTAGCATTATCGTACAATAAAAACACACGTTGCCTATTTTTGCTACAGTATTTGCTCCCTCATAGCAAAAGCAATAAAGCAGTTTTGTTAGCGTTTCCATTGAAGACATTCAGAAATCAGATTGCTATTGAGCAGGCTACTTGCCCACGTTTGTACCCATCCTAAGCAAATCAGAGAAGATTTTGATAGCTTAAATAACAAACAAAAGTATCCCATAGAGACAGAGTAAGCAAACAGCAAGAAACTGACAGAACGGCGCTTGGGTCTGGTGCCTTAGATCAGTAGTTCTTGGTCTGACCAACCACGCGGCACCTCATTTCTTAGCTTGATGGTCACTAGCTGCTCTGGAGAAAGCTATTCTCCATGATTCAAGAATTCGAACTGAATTACAGGGTCATAGTGTTCCAGGATAGATTGTCCACATTAAGCATTCGGTGCATGAAAAGTGACAAAATTATGCAAACAAATTTTAATGAATACTGGATTATTTTTTTATGAAGCAGGCCAGGACAAAACATTTTTTTATTTGTTTACTGTGCTCTTCAGCTTTACTTGATTCGATGACTGTAGCTTTTGATTTCTTAATAATATGTTTTAACGCATTTGAACATGAGAAGCCAAACTGAAATGATGAAACATAGATAGGTTTCTGTATGATCAAAGGACAAGGGGCGCCTGTTCAATTGTAAAAGGCCATCACAAAGATGTCGGGGTTTACTAACCACAGGATAAAGAGGCCTATATAGTCTTGGGTTGCATATACATAGCCTGCCTACTGTACATTTCAAAGGACAAGGGGCTCCAGATAAAGGTAAGATAACCCCCACTAACCAAGATGTTAAGGGATCCTTGTCAAAGCATACGTAGACCCTTTATTATTTCGTCATGGATGAAGTGCCTGATGCTATTCAAAAAGATATGGGTTCCTCAATGAAAATGTAAGTGGATTCAAATCAATAATATGGAGCCCTTGCTTTTATGAATCATTTTGCTGTAAGTTGCAAGGTTTAACTGGTAGTCTACAACTCTTGCTTATACTGTAAATCTAAAAATTATCCCGTGTACATATCCTTAAGCAAAATGCCATGCACAGAGAGTATTGCAAAAAACTTTAAGCACAGAGTTTGAAGATTGGCAGGCCATTGAAAAAAGCGAAAACGCATTAGTAACGCTGTTATCTTATCCGGTGAACTGTCAGAAAAATATCCGGATAGCAAAAATACTATCGGTTATCCGGTTAACGGGATAACCGTCATCCGGATGAACTAATCTTTCCGACGACGTGTCGGACTTGGGTGCGTTTTGCGTCACTGACTGGCTTGTGACAAGCTGCATGCAAACTTCGGCGACAAACAGTTTTATTAAAAAAGTTAAAAAATGCGTCAGTGAACGAACCGTAGCAAAGAACTGCTCCGATAGCTCCACCGCACCAAATGGGAACTCCGCATGTGACGAAATTCTCGGTGTCAGCCTCAGAGACACCTCATCTGCCTGAGTTTGGTTCAAACATCAGAGGCAGATTGACAAACCATGTTATACAAGCTTCGAAATACAAACAAGGAGCTAACAGGCTTTCGCGGCACGACATGGATATGATATTAACATAACTTGACTTGTACATCATCTTTACGCGTCGCAAGGCCAAATAAACGCCAACTAACTTCAGGCATTAACAAAAAAACAACAACAAACTGACCCCCACGAATGAACCCAACCCTCCCCGTCGCACGGGGCGATATACAGACTTGAAACGCGCTCCAGTCACAAAACGCGTCACAGGTATCGATTCATCGCCAGACTGTAACGCTGTTCCGTGAAGGAGTAGCACAACAGGTCTTTCCTGCCGTCCCCGTCGGCATCGATTGGCAAGAGTTCCTCATCGAGAGTACAATACGAGGTCGAGAAGGCAGGTCCTTGGGGGAAGCTTCCATCCTGGCAGAAGACGAACTGTCGCTTTCTGAAAACACGGACAGGAGTGTTTGCTGTCATAGGGCGTAGCTAGGGAGGGGCGAAGGGGGTTATGTCACCCCTAAATTTCTAGCATATCTTGTCGTTTTGAGGGGCCATGACCGGGACTGTCGCCAAGATTTCGCAGCAGGGGGAGGTCACATTTTTTAACACAATACTGGATGTGCCCAGAAACCGGGGGACCAAACATGAAACGGGGAAACAGATTTTAAACGGGGGGAGGGGGCACCACACCACTACGTGTGTTCCGGTACTTCTCTGACGTGAGTTCCGCCTAGCAACCGCTACTTGTCAAAACACGCGAAATAAACTTCCACGTCAGGTCAGAAACGTCTTTAAGTTACCACCCCCCCACGAGCGAGTTAGCGAGGATTTCAATTCAATAAAAAAGCTTTACAATCCCAGCTTCCCAGTTTTTCTTAAGGAACATGTTAGGTACCCGGTACGGACCTGTAGGGACCCGATTTCCCTGATTCCAGGGACCCGAAGTTTCACAGAAAATTAACAGAATTCTATTAGTTCCTATGGTAACAACGACATATATTTCGTTTGTTCAAGGAGCTTTACTGTAAGTTAATCCTGGGCTGTAACCGCTCCAAGCCTTTTACCATACCCAGTCTGAAATACAACGCATTGGGAAAAATCATCCTAGTTGTCGCAAAACAATAGCAATTATACCGTGTCACAAAGCTTACAGCGACAATGGAATAAGCCCGTTCGTTTAATCAAGTGACCTCCATTGGATGTCCCTTAACAAAAACAATTACGAGATGGAAGAACCATTAGCATTTCTTCTTCAGGGAAGAAAATGAAATCTGCGCCTGCGGATAATCCGTAACTTTTCAACACCGGCTTCTCCCAGCGCGGACACAGAGTACAGAGCGGGTTGCTGCGACGGCTGCTGTTTACGGATATCCGCCTCGAGCGTGGCTCATGGTTCTCAGGTCAATGAAAACTCGAATGGTTTGCGAGAGTCCGTCGAACAGGAACCCGTTGCTGCGTGGGCAAAAGAAAAACCGAACTCACCGGTTTTCAAGGTTGAAGCATACGAGGTCGTCCAGGCCGTCCGCGTTGAAGTCCGCGGCGACCGCGTGACCGTTGTCGCAGTGCGAAAGAAACGATTGTGATGTCACATTGGAAGGAGGACCGGAAGCCGAACTCAAGGCCACTTTCCTGCATAAAGCAAACGACGTAATGACCGCACGAACTACATCTACAACTATAAGTGAGGCCGAGGGCCATAGGCCGAAGCAACGGTGGGTGCCTTATGGACTGACAGGGGGCCGATTACCCCCCAAAATAAATGGACTCTCCTCGTTACGGTCGAGCAATTACTCACAACCTCCTTGTTTCGTTGCCGTGCTGGCGTTAATTTAGCAATACAGTGACAGACTTAGGTTGAAGAGGCAGTGGTCTGATACACGGTGGTGTGTTCAGCTGCCTGCGTCCTGGTTTGTGTTGTGTTGGCTCGAGGTGTTGTGAAGCGTTGTTGTTGTTGTGAACTGTGGTCGTAGTAAGTTGTTATTACCAGGGATGAATAATTGCTGCTGGTACGCAGGTGGTTTAGCGTTAAACTCCCTGGTGCCGTGGAAATGTATGAAACACAAGGTCGCATCCAGCGGGTGGGGGGGCGATTACCCCCCTAAAACCTACCAACATAACTTCGTTTGCGATTATTTTTTTGCAATTCAGAAAACAGAATTCGCGATATAAGGCCATTTTTCCGTCCATTGTTTTGCCACAGCAGTGGTGCTTAGTATACTTCATCTTTCCTAAAGTAGTGAACCCGCGAATGAGACTTGACTACCAAGTATCACTGAAATCGCCCCCCGACCTTACTGGATGGATCCGACCCTGATCAAACACGATATTCTCACGCCACTACTGTACATCACACGACGCTCTCACATTGTTTACTGGATCACAGGTGTACGAGCAGGCAAATTTTTGGTGGTGCAAAGGATTTTGCCCGAATTTCCCCAAACTTGACCGAAAAAATTCTGGGCCACTTTTTGTGCGAATATTTTCTCGTGACGACCTCCAAAAAAGGGGTCTTCATGTTATTCTTCACACGTTGGGCGCCATTTCTGCCCCTATTTTGAGGGAGTTTGCCCAGATTTTCATGGATTTTGTGCAGGTTTTGACCAGATTTCCATGGATTTTCACCAAATCAAAACCTTTGGGGTTGCACTTTCATCCCCGTCTCCTACACAACTGAAAATTTAACAGAATGAAATGCTTGGTATTATGTAGTGATCCTAGAAACCGGTCAGTTTTTTTAAAAAACCCACCCGTTCTTTCCCACCCAACCCCAGGCACTGCGTTCGAGGACCTGAGTGAAACGCAGCTACACTTTGAGGCCGTGGATCGTTCCAAATCACCTGTGACTTTGTGAGCTGCGATGTTTCGTGAAAAATTTATTTGTGACGTCATACTTGTGATAGGCTCGAGGTTTGTGACGTTATGATTGTGACACGTTTTCTACGGCACAGCCTACTCAGGAATGCAACACACACAGAATTGCTTTTTTCGAAGTGTTTTTTTTCGGACGCGGATTGGTTCCAGGCACAATAACATCTCAAAACTTATTATTAATTATTGTTCGTAGTTGCGGTTCAAAATTTGTAAAAAATTCAGTCACTAATAAAACACACGCACTGGAAATTTGTGTGTTCTTCTACAACTGCAGCATGATTGTCTCGCTTCGACCCCAGGTAGAAACCTACTACTACGTCTTCGCCTGTAATTTCGTTAGTTTAGAAACGTTTGCATTTCCACAAAAACAACTTCCTATCCCTTTTTGTGATTGTTAGCAACTTCAATGAGGTTGGTTTCCTCAATCTTTTGAAACGAAATGCGCTGAAAATCAAAATGGGATGATTCTTGTTGAACGTCATCGCAAGACCAATGGCGAGACCAGCTGTGTATTAGGGGGGGCACCACCGGCTTCCCACAGGTGGTGAGGCTGGCTGTGCCCTGGCTATAGTATAACCGCGTTTGAAAGTTACATACAACCCGCTCAAGAGTCAGCCGAATATCCGATTGACGTGACGGTACGTCATCATATTATATAACGCATATGCAAACCACATGTATGCTGCTTTTGCCTTCATAACTGCTATGCAACCAAAGGTACATTTAACGTTCACTCAACATTGAAACATCGTTGCCAATGTGTGGATAAAAACGTTCAGGGGGTGTCTCGCCCCGAAATGTCCGCTTTCTTTAAGCGTCTGATGAGGCTTTTGACACATTCCAAGTCTGATTAACAAACTTTCACCACCCACACACACACACAAACTTTCACCACCCACATACACACACACACAAACTTTCACCACCCACATACACACACACACAAACTTTCACCACCCACACACACACACACACAAACTTTCACCACCCACACACACACACACACAAACTTTCACCACCCACTGCAACAAAACCGTAAACTTTCTTAACCACGAATGAAAGCAAGACAGTGTCCTGGAGTTGCTGGCAAGCCTTCTTGAGTGACAGTGGACCTTATCTTTAAAGCGGCTTTGCTTTACGCTGCAGGAATCATTGTGAACAATAAATTAAAATATACAGCATGGACCAAGAAGCACTATGCAAGTCCTAACACGCGTTTAAGCGAGTCCACTACATTTGCAGAAGGTCTTGAAATCAGCAGGCAACGACTGTTACTCACTGAAAAAACAAACATTTCGGAAAAACTGAGTTTTTTCACCGAAAAAATCAACTCACAGGTTATCTTGCGAAGCACAAATGAGGTCAAGCTTCTTGTCATTGTTGAAAAATCCGAAAATCCACACCAGGCCAGGAGCTTGGGGGCAGATTGGAGGGAACAGTCTCTTTGTGGAAAGGAACATGGCTGGGAAGCAACGAAATATCAGTTAGCGACTTTGAAACCGTAATGGAATGTTACGTTTGCTTATGAAAAGGAGGGCGTCGCTAAAGGTCATCCGCTGTTAAAGGTCTCTAGAGGTCATCCGCTGTCGTAGGTCTTTAAAGGTCATCAGCTGTTAAAGGTCTTTAAAGGTCATCAGCTGTTCTCGAATGCGTCGAAATGAACCGATAAAAAATTTCCCAATTTCCTTGCAAAAGTTTCTACGTCTCTTGTTGTTCACTGTTTATTTTTAGTCTCATTTTCATTTTTTGCTGAGACATTTTGGTCATTTGTCTCGCCGCGCCTGCAACCAGGGGAGAACAACCGGCCAATCGCTCCTCCCCTGAAATTTTCAACAACATGTTTAGTAGATAGGCACAACAACAAGTTACAATCACCTTGCCCCTCCCCAAGAATATCAGCTGGCTGCGGTCCTGTCTCACAGTTGTATTAAAACTCGTCGTAACAGTGCTCGTTAGCCTGTATTTTCAGCCATTCTGACCGAAATGACAAATATTTTTTCAGTCATTTCAAAAACATTTCGGCCTATGTCCGAAGAAATAACCCAGGTCTAATTTTAATCACTCTCTCAAAGAAAAACCTTCCGCCATATTGCAAGCTCACATCACCAACTGAGCATGAACGGGACGACGCCCACTGCACACAGCCAATCAGCTTAAGACATCTTTTTTGCCTATTACCAACGCATTGGGTCAACGCTTTGCACTAACCTTGTGGTCAAGGGGCCTTTTTCGAAGCCCAAGCAAGTGTCGGGTTTGTTTCAAGGCCGCAAAACAGCGTCTCTTGGCCATACTGGGCCCAAATGTCAAAGATAAATAGCCAGGCCAGGTGGAAAAACACAGTACTGCAAACGTCGCGACCTGTGACGTGACGTCACATTGAAAAAGGTGTCTGTCTGTTCCTGGCACTGCCGGGTTGGCCGCGCGACACAAATCACGTGAAAAAGACGTTAAAGAAACGCAGGGCGCGGTGGAACTTCGGTGGTAGTCATGACAACTGTTCCGACTCGCTTTTTCAGTCTCGATCTGAAGGCGATTGGTTGGATGTTGGTTTGAATGTATTCAGCGTTTTCTTTTCATGATCATCTTTCAAAATCTTTTTCGTTTTTCGCAAGAAAGCTTGGTTTTTCAAACTTAGCATTATCTTCGCTTCTACCACCGTACTATAAACATTTCATTTTCTCAGGACGTCCATTAAGTTACAGTCACACTGATGTTGTGATGAACGAAATTTCTACATCGATGCAAATATTTCTTTTTCGCTGAAACATTTCGGTCATTTGTCTCGCAATTTTATTAAAACTCGTCATAAAAGCGTTTTTTTAGCCTATTTTTTCAAACATTCCAACCAAAATTACTTAATTTTTTTTCGTTCATTTCAAAAACGTTTCGGTTAGTGACCGAAAAAAAACAGATGCAAATGATATGTTGGCAAATAAAGGATTCTGGTATAAATACATCAACTGTTTAAACACAACTCGAAACCTTCGTCTTTATTCGACCGCTTCCAAATGTTGTAACAGCAGCAATTCACGTTTGCTTTCTGATTTTCATAAACTTTTATTCTTGCACTGAGTTCTTCAGCGGAAAGGTCAAGGTCAAATGGGGTCACTTCCCAGTAAAAGGAATCGCGAAATCAGTTGCATTGATTAGGTTTGATGGGTGCCCGTAAAAACAACTGGAGCCGCTTTTGACTGATGACGCAGCACAAAACAACTAGAATCGATTATGAATGATGATTCAACAAAAAAGAACCGGAGTTGTTTATGATTGATAACTCAGCAAAAAACTACCAAAGTCGTTTACGACTGATGACTCAGCAAAAAACAACTGGAGTTGCTTATGACTGTTGACTCAGCAAAAAAAGAACTGGATTTGCTTATGACTGATGGCTTAGTAAAAAAACAATCTGCAGCATCTTGACTGACGATTTAAAAAAAAGAAAAAACGCCTGGAGCAACTTTCCTGACTCGAGGGATGCTAATCGTTAAAGCAAGCTAATTCCAACTGAGGCGTTTCATGTTAACATAACCACTGAGAACAGCGTAACAGTCCTGAAGTCAGATCTTTCGTACCTGGATCTTGCCTCGGGGCCGTGCTGAACAGGCTCGCTGTGGTTCCGCCGCAGCGCTTCGTGTTGCAGTTGTAGGCCTCGGCGAAGATGCCGGGACACTTGATGGAAAATTTACCGTCGTCCCGGAGGCACTGCCTTTTGCGGATCCGGCTGCCTCCCCCGCAGGTCTTCGTGCACGCCGAGAAGGGCTGCCAGGCCTGCCAGGATGGTGCGACCTGTGTGACTGCCATGGCGCAGAGAGAACACGACATATTGTGATTTGTGAACTCGTGTCAGGAAAGCCTTGAAAGAATGATGCTAACTGCATCGTTTAACGCAGTGCTTTTCGACCGGGACTCCACAGAAACTCAGGGCTCCGCGGGTGGCCGCCAGGGTTTCCGCCGAAACAGACCGAAATTGCCTGGGACGAAATTTGCAACCACAGTTCTATGCCGTTGTAACAATACAGACACTTGGATCATTGCATAGGGTTCCATGAGCAACGCAAACCATTTGAGGAAGGTTCTGTTGCAGCAAAAAAGATTGAAAAACACTGCTGTAACGCAGGAGTCACAAACCTGTTTGAAACTGAGAGCTGCTTCTTGGTACAGATTCATGCGAGGGGCTACCACTTTGATGCACACACTTCTAAAATATTAATTTGCTCAATTTGTCTTAAATTACGCATCATGAATAAAAGTTAAGGATATTCATCAATGTGAAGACCCTGATCATGTTTATGCTATTGTCAGAACAGGACCACGGGCGACCCACTTGGTCCGTGCGGGCGACCTGGCGCCCGTGGGCACCATGTTGGTGACCCCTGGTGTAACGTCTTCACTCCCACAAGCAACGCGCTAGACTTAAGCATGCATCGCAGTAACAAGGAATACCCAAGTACATGAAAAAACACAAGGACATATACGTGGCGGTAGCAGAAAAGTATACGCTTTCTTATCAATTAAATGCCAGCGGCAAGGCAACTCGTGAGACTAACCAGAGAGGGGGGGTGTCATGGGCAAAACAGTCTGTCATGTGCTGGTATGGCATAGGCCTGCATTGCAACGCTTACAAGAGGATGTGGAGCAGGCCTGCACAACATATGGACTGGGAAAGCGATTCTTGCGCCTCGCGAGAGCTTTCTCAATTGTAGAAAATGCTGCAAAAGCTCCACCTCGAATAAGCAATTGTCGCTCCAGCCTTTCTTCCACACTACAACGGAATCTCTACATCGAAATGAAATAGACTCGCAGCAAATTTATGTTCACATTTTGGTCATTCGAGCTTTCTGAGTTGTGCAGGCCTGCTGAAGAGGCATCTAGTCCAGGGGCTCACTTTCCTTTCTCTGACCATCAGGGGCGTAAGGAGGGGGCAAGGGGGGAACAACTCCCCGGGCGCCGAAAAGTCTCAAAAATGTCCCAAGTACTTTCTTCAATACAGTGCATTTGCTTCCAAAACGCCTACAGGTTCGAACATGGGGGCGACAAACTTGCTTCTTGTCCCGAGCGCCATCTAACCTCGTTACGCCCCAGTTGACCGTGTACCCCTTCTGCATGTCAACAGGTCAGCATGTGCCCCTAGAAATCTTACGACAAAAAATCTGAGTAAAATAACAAAATCCACTGAATTTTTATTG
>JGI24158J21664_10011258_pt1 | contig 11900 bp, 15 predicted proteins | sample Ectturendosymbi3_FD_21664 | JGI IMG/M metagenome (IMG submission 21664) | reverse complement strand
GTGCATGCAGTGCAGTGTGTTCATGCAGCGCACTGTGTTCAGGCAACGCAGTGTGTGCATGCAGTGCACTGTTTGCAGGTACTGCACTGTGTGCATGCATTGCACTGTGTGCATGCAGTGCACTGTGCACAGGCTGTGCAGAATGTGTGCATGCTGTTCACTGTGCACGAGCAGTGCGCTGTGAGCAAGCAGAGCATGCAGTGCACTATGAACATGCAGTGCACTGTGTGCAGGCAGCGCAGGCAGTGCAGTGTATGCATGCAGTGCACTCTGTACAGGCAGTGCAGTGTGTACAAGATGTTAGTGCAGCGCACTCTATGGATGCTGTGCACTGTTTGCAGGCGGTGCACTGTGTGCAAGAAGTGCTGGCAGTGCACTGTGTGCATGCAGAGAAATGTGCACTGGCAGTACACTGTGTCCAAGCAGGGCAGGCAGTGCACTGTTTGCAGGCAGTGCATTGTATGCATGCATTGCGATGTGTGCAGTCAGTGCACTGTGTGCAGGCATTGCAGTGCGTGCATCCACTGCAGAGTGCACAGGCAGTGCACTGTGTGGAAGCAGTGCATGCAGAGGAATGTGTGCATGCAGTGCACTGTGTGGAGTAAGTGCACTGTTAGCAAGCAGTGCAGGCACTGCACTGTGTGCATGCAGTGCACTGTGTAAAGCCAGTGCACTGTGTGCATGCAGTGCTGGCATTGCACTGTACGCATGAAGTGACCTGTGTACAGGCAGTGCACTGCAAGCAGTGCATTCAGTGCATTCAGTGTGTGCAAGCAGTGCATTCAGTGCACTATGTGCAAGCAGTGCACTGTGCACAGACAGTGGACTGTGTGCAAGAAGATCATACAGATACTTTGTGAGTGCAGTGCACTGTTTGAAGGCAGTGCACTTTGTGCAAGCAGTGCACTGTATGCAAGCAGTGCATGCAGTGCACTGTGTCTTTGCGGTGCACTGTGTGCAGGAATGCTCAGTGTGAAAGAATTCCACTGTCGCATGGCAGTGCACTCTGTACAGGCAGTGCAGTTTGTGCATGCAGTGCTGTTTGTATAGGCAGTGCACTGCGTGGAAACAAGGCATGCAGTGCACTGTGTGCATGCAGGACACTGTTAACAGGCAGTGCACTGTTTGCAGGGAGTCAAGCAGGGCATTGTGTACAGGCACTGCACTGTGTGTGTGCTTTTCACAGCGTGTTCGCAGGGCACTGTGTGCAAGCAGTGCAAGCAGTGCACTGTGTGCATGCTCTGCACTATGTACAGGCACTCACTGTGTGATTGCATTGCACTGTGTGCAGGCAGTGCGCTGTGTGCAAACAGTGCATGCACTGCATGCATTGCACTGTGTGCATGCACAGCAGTGTGTTCAGGCACTGCACTGTGTGCAAGCAGTGCAGGCAGTGCAGTGTGCACAGTCACTGCACCGTGTGCATGCATTCCGTTGTGTGCAGACTGTGCAACTTGTTCAAGCAGTGTACGCAGTGCACTGTGTGCAGACAGTGCAGTGTGTGGATGCAGTTCACTGTGCACAAGCAGTGCACTGCATGCAAGCAGTGCAGGCAGTGCACTGTGAACATGCAGTGCACTGTGTGCAGGCATTGCTGTATGTGCATGCGGTACACTGTGTACAAACAGTTCAGTGCGTGCCTGCAGTGCACTGTCTGCAGGCAGTGCACTGTGTGCAAGCAGGGCAGGCATTGCACTGTTTGCAGGCACTCCACAGTATGCATGCATTGCGCTGTGTGCTGGCAGTGCATGCAGTGCACTGCTTGCCAGCAATTTCGGTAGAGCACACTGTGCATGCAGTCCACCGCATGCAGGCAGAACACTGTGTGCAAGCAGTACATGCAGTGCATTGCCTGCAGGCAGTGAACTGCTTGCAGGCAGTGAATGACGTTCATCCTGTACAGACAGTGCACTACAGACAATGCAGGCTGTTCACTGTGTTGAAGCAATACATGCAGTGCACTGTTTGCATGCCCTGCACTGTGTACCGGCAGTGCACTGTGTGCAAGCTGTGAATGTTGTGCACTAGGTGCAAGCTGTTCCGGCTGTTCGCTGTGTGCAAGCAGTGCATGCAGTGCAGTGTGTGTGTGCACTGTACTGTGTGAAAGCAGTGCAGGAAATGCCCTGTGTGCACCCAGCACACTGTGCACAAGCAGTGCACTGTGTGCAAGCAGTGCATGCAGTGCACTGTGTAGATGCAATGCACTGTGAACTGGCACTGCACTGTGTGCATGCATTCCACTGTGTGCAGGCAGTGCACTGTGTACAAGCAGCGTACTGTTTGCATGCACTGTGTACCAGCAAGGCACTGTGTGCATGCAGTGCGTGCAGTGCACTGTATGTATTAACTGCACTGTGTACAGCCACTCACTGTGTGCATGCATATCGTGCTGTGCACTGTGTGCAAGCAGTTCTGGCAGTTCACTGTGTGCAAGCAATGCATACAGTGCACTATGTGCGTGCACTGCACTGTATGCAAGCAGTGCAAGCAATGCATTGTGTGCACCAAGTGCAAGCAATGCACACAGCACACTGCACTATATGCATGCCTTCAGCTGTGTGCAGCCAGTGCAAGCAGTGCATGTGCACTGTGTACAGGCAGTGACCTGTGTGCAAGTAGGGCAGGCAGTGCCTGCAGAAGCTGTGCAGTGTGTGTGCATGCAGTTCACTTTGTACAAGCAGTGGGCTTGATGAAAGAAGTGCAGGCAATGCACTGTGAACATGCAGCGCACTGTGGGCAGGCAGTGCAGTGTGTGCCTGTAGTGCACTGTGCACAGGCAGTGCACTGTGGGGAAGCAGTATACTCAGTGTACAGTGTGCATGCAGTTACATGTGTACAGGAAGTGCACTGTGTGCAAACAGCACGGGCTGTGCACTGTTTGCAAGGAGTAAACTCTGTGCAGGCTGTGCACTGTGTGGAAGAAGTGAATGCAGTGCACTGTGTGCGTCCTGTGCACAGTGTGCAGGCGGTGAATGCAATGCAGTGTGTGCATCCTCCGCACTTGGTACAAACAGTGCACTGTGCGCAAGCAGTGCACTCAGTGCGCTTTGTCTATGCACTGCACTGTGTACAGGGATTGCACTGTGTGCATATATTCCGCTGCATGCATGCAGTGCACTCTGTGCATGCTGTACACGGTGTACAGGCAGTGCTGAGTGTGCATGCAATGCACTGTGTGTATGCACTCCACTGTGTACAGGCTATGCACTGTGTGGAAGTAGTGAATGCAATGCAGGTTGTGTATGCACTGCACTGTGTGCAATAAGTGCGCTGTGTGCAAGCAGTGCATGCATTGTGTGCATACAGTGCACTGTGTACAGGCTCTGCAGTGTGTGTATGCAGTGCACTGTGTACAGGCAGTGCACTAAGAGCAAGCAGTGTAGGCACTGCACTGTGTGCATGCAGTGCTCTTTGCATAGGCAGCGCACTGTGTGCATACAAGTCATGCAGTGCACTGTGTGCATGCAGGGCACTGTGCACAGGCAGTGCTCTGTGTGCAAGCAAGTCAGGCAGTGCACTGTGTACTGGCACAGCACTGTGTGCATGTTTTGCTTTGGGTGCTGACAGCGCATTTTGTGCATACAGTGCGTGCAGTGCACGGTTTGCCTGCAATTCTGAGTGTGCACTGTGTGCATACAGTGCTCTGTGCGCAGGCAGTGCACTGTGTGCATGCAGTGCACTGTGCGGAGGCAGTGCACTGTGTGCAAGCAATGCATGCAGTGCATTGTGTTCGGGCAGTGCGCTGTACGAAAGCAGTGAATGCAGTGCACTGTGTCCATGCAGTGCACTGCATACAAGCAGTGCATGAAGTTCTTTCTGTACAGACAGTGCACTGTGTGCAGGCTTTTCACTGTGTGGAAGCAGTGGATGCAGTGCACTGTTTGCATGCCCAGCATTGTGTGCCGGCAGTGCACTGTGTGCAAGCAGTGCATGCAGTGCTCTGTGCGTATGCACTGCACTGTGTGCAAGCAGTTAAGGGCAATGCCCTGTGTGCACCCAGTGCATTGTGCACAGGCAGTGCTATGAATGCAAGCACTGCATGCAGTGCACTAATTGCAGGCCATGCACTGTGTGCAAGCAGTGCATGCAATGCATTGCGTATGAAAGCAGTGAATGCAGTGAACTTAGTGCATGCTGTGCACTGCATGCAAGCAGTGCATGAAGTTTCATTCTGTACAGACAGTGCACTACAGACAGTGCAGGCTGTTCACTGTATGCAAGAAGTGCAGGCAGAGCAGTGTGTGTGAACTTCACTGTGTGCAAGCAGTGCAGGCAATGCCATGTGTGCACCCAGCACACTGTGTACAGGCAGTTCACTGTATGCAAGCAGTGCATGCAGTGCACTGTGGGCATGGAGTGCACTGTGTGGAGGCAGTGCACAGTGAGCAAGCAGTGGTGGCACTGCACTGTGTGCGTGCAGTGCACTGGGTATATGCAAAGCACTGTTTACAGGCACTGCTCTGTGTGCATGTATTCCCTTATGTACAAGCAGCGTACTGTTTGCATGCACTGTGTACTGGCAGTGCACTGTGTGCATGCAGTGAACTGTGTGTATGCACTGCACTGTGTACAGGCACTCACTGTGTGCATGCATTGCATGCAGCGCACTGTTTGTGTGCACTGCACTGTGTGCAAGCACTGGAAGCAATGCTTATGTGCACCCAGTGCACTTTGCACAGGCAGTGAACCGCTTACAAGAAATTCATACAGGACACTGTGCACAGGCACTGCAGTGCGTGCAAGCAGTGCATGGAGTGCACTATCACTGCACTGTGTGCAGGCAGTGCACTGTGTGCAAACAGTGCGTGCAGTACACTGTATGTATGCACTGCACTGTGTGCAGGCACTGCACTGTGTTCATGCATTCAACTGTGTGCAGTCAGTGCAGTGTGCGCATGCAGTGCAGGCACTGCACTATGTGCATGCTTTTAACTGCATGCTCGCAGGGCACTGTGTGCAAGCAGTGCACTGTGCGCATGCAGTGCACTGTGTACAGGCAGTTCACTTTGTGCAAGCTGTGCCTGCAGTGCACTGTGTGTATGCCCTGCACTATGTACAGGCACTCACTGTGTAATTGCATTGCACTGTGTGCATCCAGTGCTCGCTGTAAAAGCAATGCATTGTGTGCAAGAAGGGCATGCAGTACACTGTGTGATTTCACTGCACTGTGTACAGGCATCCACTGTGTGCAAGCAGGGATACAGAACAGTGTGTGTACGCAAAGCACTGTTAAAAGGGCTGCTATGTGTGCAAGCAGTGCATGCAGTGCATGCAGTGCATGCAGTGCACTGTGTGCATGCACTGCACTGTGTTCAGGCACTGCACTGTGTTCATGCATTGCACTGTGTGCAAGCAGTGCAGGCAGTGCTCTGTGCACAGGCACTGCACTGTGTTCATGCATTCCACTGTGTGCAAGCAGTGCGCTGTGTTCAAGCAAAGCATGCAGTGCACTGTGTGCATGCAGTGCACTGTGTGCATGCAGTGCTCTGTGTGCAGACAGTGCAGTGGGTGCATGCAGTTCTCTGTGTACAAGCAGTGCACTGCATGCAAGCAGTGCAGGCCGTGCCCTGTGCACAGGCAGTTCACTGTGTGCAAACAGCGCACGCAGTGCACTGTTTGCAAGGATTGCACTTTGTACAGGCAGTGTTTTGTGTGCAAGACGTGAGTGCAGTGCACTGTGTGCATACTGTGCACTGTTTGCGGACAGTTCACCGCGTGCAAGAAATGTAGGCAGTGCACTGTGTGCATGCAGTGCACTGTGTACAGGCAATGCACTGTGTGCAAGCAGTGCATGCAATGCAGTGTGTGCATGCACTGCACCGTGTACAGGCATTGCACTGTGTGCATATATTCCGCTGTATTCAGGCAGTGCACTATGTGCAAACAGTGCATGCAGTGCACTCTGTGCATACAGTACACTGTGTGCGGGCAGTGCTATGTGTGCATGTTTTGCACTGTGTGTATGCACTGCATTGTGTACAGGCAGTGCACTGTGTGGAAGCAGTGCTTGCACAACAGGATGTGTATGCACTGCACTGTGTTCAGGCACTGCACTGTGTTCATGCATTGCACTGTGTGCAAGTAGTGCAGGCAGTGGTATGTGCACTGGCACAGCACTGTGTTCATGCATTGCACTGTGTGCAAGCAGTGCGCAGTGTTCAAGCAGTGCATGCAGTGCACTGTGTGCATGCAGTGCTCTATGTGCAGACAGTGCAGTGGGAGCATGCAGTTCTCTGTGTACAAGCAGTGCACTGCATGCAAGCAGTGCAGGCAGTGCCCTGTGCCCAGGCAGTTCACTGTGTGCAAACAGCGCACGCACTGCACTGTTGGCAAGGATTGCACTCTGTACAGGCTGTCCATTGTGTGAAAGAAGTGAGTGCAGTGCACTGTGTGCTTACTGTGCACTGTGTGCAGACGGTTCACCGCGTGCAAGAAGTGCAGGCAGTGCACTGTGTGCATGCAGTGCACTGTGTACAGGCAAAGCACTGTGTGCAAGCAGTGCATGCAATACAGTGTGTGTATGCACTGCACCGTGTACAGGCATTGCACTGTGTGCCTATATTCCGCTGTATGCAGGCAGTGCACTGTGTGCAAACAGTGCATGTAGTGCACTCTGTGCATGCAGTACACTGTTTACAGGCAGTGCTGTGTGTTCATGTTTTGCACTGTGTGGATGCACTGCACTGTGTGCAGGCACTGCACTGTGTGCAAGCAGTGCATGCATTGTTTGCATGTGGTACACTGTGTGCAGGGTGTGCAGTGTGTTCATGCAGTGCACTGTGTACAGGCAGTGCACTGTGTGCAAGCAGTGCAGGCAAGGCACTTTGTGCATGCAGTGCCCTTTGCATAGGCAGCGCACTGCGTGCATATTAGGCATGCAGAGCACTGTGTGCATGCAGGGCACCGTGCGAAGGCAGTGCACTGTGTGCAAGCAAGTCAGGCAGAGCACTTTGTAGAGGCACGGCACTGTGTGCAAGCAAGTCAGGCAGTGCACTGTGTACCGGCACTGCAATGTGTGCATTCTTTGCACTGCGTGCTGGCGGCGCACTGTGTGCAAGCAGTGCGTGCAGTGCACTGTGTGCAAGCAGTGCATGCAGTGCTCTCTGCGTGTGCACTGCACTGTGTGCAAACAGTGCAGGCAATGCCCTGTGAGCACCCAATGCACTGTGCACAGGCAGTGCTATGAATCCAAGCACTGCTTGCAGTGCGCTGTTTGCAGGCAGAGCACTGTGTGCAAGCACTGCATACAGTGCATTCCGTACAGGCTGTGCGCTGTATGAAAGCAGTGAATGAAGTGAACTTCGTGCATGCAGTGCACTGCATGCAAGCAGTGGATGAAGTTCATTCTGCGCAGACAGTGCACTACAGACAGTACAGGCTGTTCCCTGTGTGGAAGCAGTGCATGCAGTGCACTGTTTCCCTGCACTGTGTACCGGCAGTGCACTGTGTGCAAGCACTTAATGTAGTGCAATTTGTGCAAACTCTTTTTTCAGTTCACTGTGTGCAAGCAGTGCATGCAGTGCAGTGTGTGTGTGCACTGAACTGTGTGCAAGGAGTGCATGCAATGCCATGTGTGCACCCAGTACACTGTGCAGAGGCAATGCACTGTATGCAAGCTGTGTATGCAGTGCACTGTGTACAGGCAGTGCACTGTATGCAAACAGTGCATGCAGTGCACTGTTTGTATGCAATGCACTATGTGCAGGCAGTGCAGTGTGCGCATGCAGTGTGTACAAGTAGCGCACTGATTGCATGCACTGTGTACCGGCAGTGCACTGTGTGCATGCAGTGCACTGTGTGTATGCACTGCACTGTGTACAAGCACTCACTGTGTGCATGCATTGGATGCTGTGCACTGTGTGTGTGCAATGCACTGTGTGCAGCCACTGCAAGCAATGCCTTGTGTTCACCCAGTACACTGTGCCCAGGCAGGGCACTGGATGCAAGCAATGCATACAGTACACTGTGTACAGGCTGTGCACTCTGTGCAAGCAGTGCAGGCAGTCCAGTGTGCACAGTCACTGCACCGTGTGCATGCATTCCACTGTGTGCAGTCTGTGCACTGTGGTCAAGCAGTGCATGCAGTGCACTGTGTGCTTGCAGTGCACAGTGTGCGTGCAGTGCAGTGTGTGCAGACAGTGCAGTGTGTGCATGCAGTTCACTGTGTGCAAGCAGTGCAATGCATGCAAGCAGTCCAGGCAGTGCACTGTGAACATGCAGTGAACTGTGTGCAGGCATTGCTGTATGTGCATGCGGTACACGGTGTACAGACTGTGCAGTGTGTGCATGCAGTGCACCGTGTGCAGGCAGTGCACTGTGTGCAAGCTGGGCAGGCATTGCACTGTTTGCAGGCACTCCACTGCATGCATGCATTGCGCTGTGTCCTTGTAGTGCATGCAGTGCACTGCTTGCAAGCAATTTCGGCAGAGTACACCGTGCATTGAGTGCACTGCGTACAGGCAGAGCACTGTGTGCAAGCAGAACATGCAGTGCATTGCGTACAGGCAGTGCGCTGTATGAAAGCAGTGAATGCTGTGAACTTTGTGCATGTAGTGCACTGCATGCAAGCAGTGAATGAAGTTCATTCTGTACAGACAGTGCACTACAGACAGTGCAGGCTGTTCACTGTGTTGAAGCAATGCATGCAGTGAACTGCTTTCATGCCCTGCACTGTGTTCCGGCCGTGCACTGTGTGTAAGCAGTGAATGTTGTGCACTTTGTGCAAGCTGTTCCGGCTGTTTACTGTGTGCAAGCAGTGCATGCAGTGCAGTGTGTGTGCACTGCACTGTGTGAAAGCAGTGAAAGCAATGCATTGTGTGCACCAAGTGCACTTTGCACAGGCAGTTCACTTTTTGCAAGCAATGCATACAGCACACTGTGTACAGGCAGTGCACTGTGTGCAAGCAGTGCATGCAGTGCACTGTGTGCAGGCAGTGCGCTGTGTGCAGACAATGCATGCAGTGCACGGCCTACAGGTAGCGAAGTGTGCGCAAGCAGGGCAGTCAGTGCACTGTTTTCAGGCACTGCACTGTGTGATTGGAGCGCAGTGTGCACAGGCACTGCACTTTGTGGATGCATTGCACTGTGTGCAAGCAGTGCACTGTGTTCAAGCAGTGCAGGCAGTGCGCGGTGTGCATGCAGTGCAATGTGTACAGACAGTGCACTGTTTGCAAGCAGGGCAGGCAGTGCATTGTTTGCAAGCAAAGAACTGTGTGCATGCATTACCCTGTGTGCAGGCAGTGCCGTATGCGCATGCAGTGCACTGCGTACAGGCAGTGTACTGTTTACATGTACTGTGTACATGCACTCACTGTATGCATGCATTGCATGCCGTGCACTGTGTGCAAGCAGTTACGGCAGTTCACTGTGTGCAAGCAGTGCACGCAGTGCACTGTGTCTATGCACTGCACTGTGCACAGGCATTGCACTCTGTGCGAATATTCCGCTGTGTGCAGCCAGTGCACTCTGTGCATGCAGTACTCTGTGTGCAGGCACTGCACTGCGTGCATGTAGTGCACTGTGTGCAAGCAGTGCTTGCAGTGCATTGTATGTATGCATTTCACTGTGAACAGGCACTCACTGTGTGCGTGCATAGCACTGTGTGCACTGTGTACAGGCAGTGCAGTGTGCGCATGCAGTGCACTGTATACAGGCAGTGCACTGTGTGCAAACAGTGCAGGCAATGCCCGGTGTGCACCCAGTACACTGTGCAGAGGCAGTGTGCTGTATGCAAGCAGTGCATGCAGTGCGCCGTGTATATGCAATGCACTGTGCACAGGCGCTGCACTGCGTGCATGCATTCCACCGTGTGCAGGCAGTACAGTGTGCGCATGCAGTGCACTGTGTGTGCACTGCACTGTTTACAGGCACTCACTGCCTGCATGCAGTGCATGATGTGCACTGTGTGCAAGCAGTTCCGGCAGTTCCCTGTGTGCATGCAATGCAAGCAGTGCACTTGTGTGTGCACTGCACTGTGTGCAAGCAGTGCAAGCAATGCCTTCTGTGCATCCAGTGGATTTTGCACAGGAAGTGCACCGTATGTAAGCAATGCATACAGTAGACTGTGCACAGGCAGTGCACAGTGTGCAAGCAGTGCATGCAGTACACTGTGTGCATGCACTGCACAGTGTACAAGCACTGCACTGTGTGCATGCATTCCACTGTGTGCAAGCAGTGCAGACAGTGTACTGTTTGTATGCCCTGTGCACAAGCTGTGCACTGTGTGCAGGAAGTGCATGCAGTGTACTGTATGCATGCAGTGCACTGTGTGGAGGCAGTGCAGTGTGAGCAAGCAGTGCAGGCACAGCACATTGTGCATGCAGTGCACTGTGTGCATGCAGTGCAGGCAGTGCACTGTATGCATGAAGTGACCTGTGTACAGGCAGTGCACTGTGTGCAAGCAGTGTATTCAGTGCACTATGTGCAAACAGTGCATTTAGTGCACTATGTGCAAGCAGTGCACTGGGCACAGGCAGTGCACTGTGCACAGGCAGTGCACTGTGTGCAGTAAGTGCATGCAGTGCAGTAAGTGCATGCAGTGCACTGTGTGCATGCAGTGCACTGTGTGCAGGCAGTGCGCTGTGTGTGAACGAAGTTCATAGACAGCACTTTGTGCGTGCAGTGCACTGTTTAAAGGCAGCACACTGTGTGCAAGCAGGGCATCCAGTGCACTGTTTGCAGGCACTACTCTGTGTGCATGCATTGCACTGTGTGCAGTCAGTGCACTGTGTGTGGGCAGTGCAGTGCGTGCATGCATTGCACACTGCACATGCAGTGCGGTGTGTGCAAGCAGTGCATGCAGAGCACTGTGTGCATGCATTGCACTGTTTTCAGGCACTGCACTGTGTGCAAGCAGTGCAAGCAGTGCATGCAGTGCTCTGTGCACAGGCACTCCACTGTGTGCATGCATTGCACTGTGTGCAGGCAACGCATTGTGTTGAAGCAGCGCATGCAGTGCACTGTGTGCATGCAGTGCACTGTGTACTGACAGTGCAGTGCGTGCATGCAGTTCACTGTGTACAAGCGGTGCACTGCATGCAAGCAGTGCAGGCAGTGCTCTATGGACATGCAGTGCACTGTGTGCAGTCATTGCAGTGTGTGGATGCAGTGTACTGTGTACAGACAGTACACAGTGTGCAAGCAGGGCAGGCAGTGCACTGTTTGCAGGCACTGCACTGTGCGCATGCATTGCGATGTGCGCAGGCAGTGCATGCAGTGCACTTTTTGCAAACAATTTCGGCAGTGCACACTGTGCACGCAATGCACTGTGGACTAGAAGAGCACTGTGTGGAAGCAGTGCATGCAGTTCATTGCGCACAGGCAGTGCGCTGTATGAAAGCAGTGAATGCAGTGAATTGTGCATGTAGTGCACTGCATGCAAGCAGTGCATGAAGTTCATTTTTTACAGCCAGTGCACTACAGACATGGCAGGCTGTTCACTGTGTGGAAGCAGTGCATGCAGTGCACTGTTTGCATGCCCTGAACTGTGTACCGGCAGTGCACTGTGTGCAATCAGTGAATGTTGTGCACTTTCTGCAAATTGTTCCGGCAGTTCACTGTGCAAAAGCAGTTCATGCAGTGCACTGTGTGTGTGCACTGCACTGTGTGCAAGCAGTGTAGGCAATGCTATGTGTACACCCGGAACACTGTGCACAGGCAGTGCACTGTATGCAAGTAGTGGCTGCAGTGCACTGTGTACAGGCAGGGCACTATATGTAAACAGTGCATGCAGTGCACTGTGTATATCCAATGCACTGTGTACAGGCACTGCACTGTGTGCATGCATTTCACTGTGTGCAGGCAGTGCACTGTGTGCAAGCAGTGCGCTGTTTGCATACAGTGTACTGTTTGGATGCAGTGCTTTGTGTGCAGGCAGGGAACTGCTTCCAAGCAGTGCCAGG
>JGI24158J21664_10011257_pt1 | contig 11900 bp, 9 predicted proteins | sample Ectturendosymbi3_FD_21664 | JGI IMG/M metagenome (IMG submission 21664) | reverse complement strand
TTACTCTTGTTTATGTGACTTTTGTTTTGTTTGTGTTGCGTTATTAGGGGCTTGATTCGATGACCTTGCGGTCCCTCGCCCCATAACAATAAACTTCTCTAGTATGTGGAAGGGTGACATGGTGAAACGCAATTAAATGAGAACGAAATATTGCTGCTAAAAGTCTGCTGTAATAACGCACGTAGCATCATGGACACTTTTTTTCCGACACAAGGTCCCTACGGCAACAGGCACATCTGGCACAGAGATTCGTCGGGCCAAAGGTGACTGATTGATTTCTGAATCGTTACAACTTATCATGCTGAAAAGCGCTGGATGTTTCCGTACAAAGGGGTGCAAAACTGTCTTTCAATTGCTACCACGTTGTCTCCAGATTTCATCTGAAAACACCTGTGGGATTGCATATACGTGAAGAGCTGGGACGTTTTACCGGATCTAGCGCNAGGTTTTGGTGAAGATAATTTAGGAAACACTTCGACAACCAACGTATCATCCTTGTCCCAAAAGCTTGCATAATACGCAGCGGACCAAAAGTCATTAATGCAACTCGATTCGTGCTATTGGATGATTCCAAATGACTCGAGTTATGTTTTGAAAATAATAATTTAACCAAGGCTCTTTTTTTTAAAAAGGCCCTGTTCAGTTCAAATAAGAGAATGACTGGAAAGGATTCATCGAGTCAGTTTTGAAGTGATTTTCATTTTGCTTTTCAGTTCATTTTGCAGACCAAAGTTTTCCATTCAGCATTCAGCGAAATTTCGCTCAAAAACTCATACTTCCAGATCAAAACGACCACGTTAGTCTCCCTAGCTAAAATGAGAAGACTGGAATATATCCGACAACAAAAATAAAAAACTTGACATGAATGAACAGCAAGACGCGGCTCAACTTAGACCTCACTCGACGTTGTCGACGACTCGAGTCGAAGCTGATTGAGAACAACGCAGGTTCAACTTAGACTAAGTCAAGGGTCGGCAACTTTTTTTAACAAAAGGGCCATTCGGCTTCATTTTTCAGTCGATATGACCGGTGAGGAGCCACAAAACGTTGATATCGTTTTATTTTCAATGCGACTTCATATGAACATAAGCTAAATTGTACTCAATTCTAATAGTAAACAGTATTAAATGCAAATTTAAATTTCACGTTTTGTCGAATCCAGAGAGCCACTTCAGAGGCGCTAAAGAGCCGCATGTGGATCCGGAACAGCAGGTTATTGAGCCCTGGACTAGGTAATACGAAACCTCGGAATCAAGCAGACTTGGGGTCGAATCCCAAGTGCAATGGCTCGGACATGCCATGAGAATGTCCCAAGAAATGTTAACGAGGCAAGTTCTGCAGGCTACAGCCACAGGGAAGCATCCCCAGAGCGCGGCCAGCAAACAGTTGACAGGAATAATTTTCCGATCAAGCTTGGTCGCACATTGGTGTGGACCTTGCAGAAGTATAAACGGTCTTCCAAGACTTTCTGGGGTTGTTTTGCATCTGTTGTCATCCAGAGAGGAAACGCGCAATTAAAAGCAAATGAAGCAACAAACACCAAACCAACAATGTCAAAGCAGCAACTAAATTATGACAAACTTGAACAAAAGCAGACCCCATTTTAGCACAACAATTTTATGTTGGACGTCAAAAGAATTAAGGGATACAATGTTGTTTTATCTTTGCACTGTAAAAAGAAAAGCCTGTGTCAAGACTCAAGAACTTATATTGCGAAGATGGTGTGTGTTGTTGGTACACAAATGCGCAACTGATATTGATCTCATTTTCCGGGATTCTTTAAATGTATCATAATTGCTTCTTTTGTTGGAAAATCAGTTGTTATATGCATGTCGGGAGAACTTGAAAATATCTCGAAGGTGATACTCCGTTTGTGGGTTACGATCTTTTAATTTCTGTTCTAAATCAATTTTTGTGCAAAGCGAAAGAATACATCGGGTCTTTTAAAGAGAACTTAATCTAGATTTGAACATCATTTAAAACTTAAGTTGGTATGCTGATAACTTTGTTTCTGCATTTTACTGGTTGTACACCTTTTTCTAGATCAGTTCAAACGAGGCATAACATTTTGTACGAGATGACAGCTGATGGGAAAATACTGCAAGCCCTTCATGACCCTAACGGAACCTTAACAACTGGATTATCTCAAGCAACTGAACTCAGCGACGGAAGACTTGCTCTTGGTACATATTACGGGAAGTCATTGGCTATCCTCAATCAGAAAGACAGCACCCCGATTGGGGTTCGATAGAGAAATTCTAACACTGCTGTTTCCATATTTCCATCAAGAGAAAATAACATAGAATAGACAAAGTTCGTTTTTACCAAAGTATTGTGTTTAATCACAACAAAGCATACTAAGTCGTCAAATTATCTAAGCAAGTGTACGAATGGCTTTCCCTTGAAATGAAATTTACGAGTACATTCCAGAGAAATAAATTCCGCTGCAAGCTTAATTTCTGGAACATTGCATGTGGTAGTAAATTCATGAAATTTTGAAGTTCAGATAAAATTACTTTTTAGCTCGTCCACTTGCAGTGTAACTTCTACTAACACTTGCTTTATAGGATTAACAAAAAAAGTGTTGTTGATCTTGCATCAGATTATGAGATAATTTTGTGTTTGATGTTAAGTAATTCTCCTCAGCGTTAAGCAACCGGCAACCGTGGGTAATATTTGGGTTTACGGTGATTTGATGCTGCAACGAGATATGGAAGTTGTTACGGCTGCAATAATAGACGCCATTCATTTATTGCATTTGATGCTGAACTGTTCTCTGCTCATGCGACCTTGTTGCACTTGGAAAACTCCAGGGTGCCACTGGTAGTGTATGTATCGCAGGTTGAGAACTACTGATGAAAATGTTCTCTGTTCAATTTGTACTGTAACCTTTTCATGCGTAGTTGGTTCATTTTACATTTTACGCATGGCCGTCTTTAAATAATTGGAGGTGCTGGCTTTTCAGTGACGGATGTAGGGGTGCGCAAGGGACCCGGGCCCAGACCACCCCACCAAAAAGGGGCCCCCCACCATATTCATGTGCTTAGGCATATGTACGACATGTGCGTGCCACTAAGTCATTTTCATTGGCGAGGAAAGTTTGTATGTAGGCGCTATTAAATTATCGTTCGTCCAGACGGCAGTATTTCACTTGTATATTATTTGATATTGGGACGAAACAAATATTACACTTATTGTTTTCTTGAAAGTCGGTCAGGTATCTGAATCTAGTGAATGCAAGGCCATGCCACGTAGAACGCAAAAGCTCACGGAACTACTCGTTACTGGAATATTTTGCGTCTGCCTTACTCAGATTTGCACAAGTCGCATATGAGTGGCATTGCTAGTAGGGCTACCTTATGTCCTCTTTTTGAGGGCATNTTCACGTTTTTCATGAGAAATGAAATAATCTCCGAGGACATTAAAAAATGTAAAAATATCCTCCTTTTTACATTTCTTATTTTACATAGCTATTAATCAGTGGCGTAACTAAAAGTTTGAGCCAGGGTGGAAAAATTAGATATAAGAAGCCCACTAGCCACTGTACGTGGTCCACTAGCCAACACTCAGAAACAAAACTTGAGAAATGATGGTGAATCTGGATGTAGATGGCTAAACTAAAACCCCAAACCACCGGAAAATCGTCCGAAAAACACACAACGACAACAATTTACTGAAAACCAAAATAATGCTAAAACTGAAATAAAAGTTAAGTGGGAGACCTATTTTTACATTTCCCTTGCCAGGGCGGGAATTCGCCTCTCTGTCCTCCGTCAGTAAGGCCACTGGCTATGATATATTGTAATTACATACAGTAAGCTGTCCCTACTCAACTGCCAGAAGATGCGTGCTGGTGGCGTAGCTTAGTTTGCAGGAGGGCCTGTAAGTTGTGTAATTACTCTATGTTTTGGTTGCGTTAATTCTCGTCTGGAAAGGCGGGAATGCTTTCACAGTAATCGTTGCATAACTTTTTTCAATATCTCAATGACTTTGGCATTAGAACGTGTACTTCTGACTCCATTATAGGTTCTGTACTAGCTTTATGAATCGTGATACGATGATCAGTGTATTTTACATAGCTTAGTGTAGAGTGTAGAATGTACTTTCTAGTAACTATAGCTCATCAGTAATGCTAAAAAATGAAGAAATTCGTCAGAAGTATCCCTTTTTCAGAAAAGGACTAAATGATTTCGAAGTTGAGTGAATTACGTGTGGTTGCATTTACAAAGTTAGCAAAAGAGAGCGAAAAAACTATTGTGACTTTGCGAACATTGAGTACCAAAAACTTATTTCTCATAACCAGGTTGATATCACTTTATCCTAACTTGCCAAGGATGCTTCAAATGTACCCAGCTTCACATTCATACTTCATGTCCATCGACAAGCCAACTGTTGCTTTGAAACGTTTTTTTGGAACTTCTTTGAGCGAACTCTAAGATATTAAGACATTTGCAAGCATTTGTGGTTGCTTTTAATGAGCAATTCAGAAAAATGAGAATTTATACAGAATCATATGTTGAGGTAGTATCGTGTTTCGCCATCGTGAACGCAAGGATTCAATAGAGACAATCAGATGTATATACCAAGCCACGTAAATCATCACTAAGAAAACTCAGAGACTGAGAGAAGGCAAGGATCGTGACTGTGTATTATTCATGTCAGATGTATTTGTATCGAACAAGTCTTGTGCTGCACATCTGGCTAAACAGACCAGTTTTTTGCTGAATTTAAATGCTTTGGCTAGATTCCTCCGTTTGCAAACAACTGAATGGGAAAATGTTGAATGTGAGTAGTAACTGCTTGAGTGAAACGTTTTTATTGATGAAACTAAACTTTTTGGCCAACAGCAAAACTTATTTAAGTTTGTCCAAAAAGAGCATCAACCAAATGAAATTTATTGTAAGATGATGGAACATGAAAGATGGGCAAAATATTTTGCAACTTACAATTTCATTGAATGCTTCAGCGAACTGGTAAAGATTACAGAGTATTACTTCAACGTTGTGGCTCATTACGTTAATGTGAAACGATTTTTTCCTTGCTGCAGCCACAAAACTAAAAGTAAGAGAAATCGTTCTAAATCAACCAGTTTCTACTCTATTGAAGCTGTATTGCAATTTAAAATATCTTTCATGCAATAATTTTACAATATTTTAAAGGCGATTTTACATTTAAAGAAATTTAAGGAAACTGCAAAATATTCTTGAGCTAAATAGGACAAGTAAATGAGGATTTTGTTTTGTGAGTTTTGACTGAAATATTGTCCACTCTGGACGTCTTACTTTAATGCTTAAAACTAATCAATATTGGCCTAATTGTTATTTGACTTTTAAGTGTAGATAATACACTCAAGTAAGTGGCAGTCGTAAGTTGCCCTTTTGGGATGAAAATGTGGCAGCCTTATTGAGCCTATTAATGAATAAACTTGGACAGAAGGGGGATTGTCGTCTTAACAAGTGTAGATCTTATCCAAGTGGTTCTAAAACACGTAAAAACGCAAAAGAGGCAAAAATATTAGAGGAAGAAGTTGCAGCCAAGTCAAGAAATATTTAAGTGACTATTTTAAAATGGCAGTGAAGTCCACCGGGGACATGGACAGAAAATCTAAAAACATGTTGTGACATACTTAGATCTGCGTAACGATGAAAATAGACCTAGTTAACCAGCAGTGCAGTAGCAGAAGAACGTCAAGATGTATCATTAAAAATCATGATAGATGAGATGGCTGACGCTATCACTGGAGGCAACAATATCGGCCTCTGGCCAGTGAGTGTACCGGAAAAAATGCGGGAATATTTGTTGAAATATGAAACAGGTTCTCTTTGACATTGTGATGAAAAGTCCTTTTCGAAACAGGATGTTCCACAACACAGAGAAGACAAAAATTTTCACGGAAATGACCACAACTCTTATTCGTCGCCAGAATCACAATGGCTCATGATAGTTGATACAAGCTGGCTTTGTTTTTCTCCACAAACTTGTGTTAAATGTTTCACTTGTAGACTGATGTGAGCGGATGCGACTAAATGTGCGCATTTTCTTTTTAGAAAAGGAATTTGCCACTGGAAGCACCCTCTTGAGCGCCTTAGGAGCCACGAGCATTCAGTGGAACATATGGATGCCACGATTGCATTTAGTCGTAGATGTAATTAATCACTATGAAGAATTGATACGGAGCTAGCCAGTCAGTTCAATCAATGCGAAAAGAAATCGCCTCTGCCGGCAACGTTTGGTTTCTGTCGTAGAATATATTGCTGAGCGAGGACTGGCGTTCAGAGATGATGAAAACGTTGGATCGCCCAGAAAGGTTTTCCAAAAATTTTCAAATCTTATTTCAAGCAAATATTTAAAAAATGACGATGCGATGCTTCTGATGACCGGTTTTGCAACAGTTTCACAAATCGCTACTCATTGTCAACTACCATGTTGCATCATAAAGTTTTGTTACAGTTGAGTTAACAAATGTGACGTCACAAGATAACGTCATAAATATTAATGACATGTGGACATGCTAATAACTTCCTTGATCATCACCTACCTAAATATATTGTATCCGTACATGGGGCCTCTCACCACACCTGGGCACCAGGCCCTCCACCATCTCAGTACGGCGCTGTGGCTTTTTATCACGTTTCTGCGGTAAAGGCGTAGTCAGAGTCCCATAAGCGCATGAATAAATTTGAACCAACGTCTCTCTCATAGCAGCCGCACACTTTAAATGGTTCCCACTTCGATTCGCATACTGACTTGGGAAAACGCCAGTGAAGAAACCCCAGTGGACATAAGGCAAGTTGGCGTTTGTCGCGCAGACGGAAGGAGTTATAGTTGAATTCGCGTAAACAGATGACATGCGAAAACATAGCGTTGTAGCAACTAGTATAACTTGAAAACAAGGTCAACATTAGCTTTTTATAAGACGTAAAATGTTTTCGCTTTGAAGCAAATATTCTGCATTTCTGTCACTTTCTACAGTTTACCATCTACTGCAGTGAAAACCATCTTGTAAGAAGCTTCTGTGTTTTAATAGACAGACAATAGAGCAATGACAGAACAACTTTCACCTGAACATTGACCGATATCAAGAGAATTTTGATCAAGATCAGAACTAGATCAGTGCATTTCAACCTGTGCGACGGTACGCACTAGTGCGGATGAGAAATCTGTATGGTACGGATGACGAACGCGGTGCGGACGAGTGCGGATGAGAAAATCATTTTCTATAATTTCTGTTAGTAGTTTTGAGGAAAACATTGTTGCTAAACATGTAAATGCAAAAACAATGACCATTATGGCTAGGGGTGTGCTTTTACACTGAACTCAAGCAAACAGTTCTGAACTCGTGGTACGTCAAAGCTATGGGTGTCTGCAGGGGCGTCAAAACAGAGGTGAATCCAGGAGGGACGATCGCTTCCCCTAAAACCTACGAATTAGCCTTATTTACCATGATTGTGTACAATTCGGAAAACAGCATTCACAATACCAGGCCATTTTGTCATCCATTGATTTGTCATAGAAGTGTTGTGAAGTATACTTCATCTCTCCTACAGTGCTGAACCCGTGATGAGCAGTGGCGTAACTGGCAGGAGTGCAAGGGGGTGAGCCGCCCCCCTGGCAAGCTAAATGTAAAAACTGGGGCCCCTTTAGTTGACATTTTGTGATTTAGTATTATTTAGATTGTTGTTTTTTTGCATTTTCGGGGTGTTTTCAGTTTTTTCAGCTGGTATAGACATCCACGACACCCAGACCGTCACTATTATTTCTTATCTTTTTTCAGAGTTTTGGCTACTGGGCCCTTAACGGTGACCAGTGGGCCCCCTTCAGCTAAGCTTTGCCTCTCCTGGCTCAAATCTCTAGTTACGCCACTGGTGATGAGACTTGCTTAACAAGTATTACTAAAATCGCTCCGCTAAACTTATTGGCTGGATCTGCCCTGAGGTCAAAACGGGCATTTGCCGCTCTCTGGAAATTGGGACTAAGAACCAGTAGCGTCGCCAGCCCAAAACGTTTGGGGTGATAAAATGTTTGACTTCAGGCGAATAACGCTATTTTGTTTGGGATATTGCCTCTCAAAGCACAAAATGACTATATCTTCTAAAAATTTTTGGATGCTAAGAACTAGAACTTTCTAGAAAATTTGACGTCAGCAATTCGATTTCGATTAATTGATTTATTTCTTGCAATAACAGTTTATTGCCGGTACACCACTCACACTGCACAAGAGCCAGGTTCACTGTTCTGGTGTCATGCAGTGCTAAGCTTGCAGTTCACTCATGTCCGCTCCTTTGCCGCAGGCATAGGCGTAGCTGAGGGGCCTAGGGGGCCATGACCACCGGAAATGTTTAGAACATATAGTCATTTGTGCTTTGAGAGGCGGTATCACAAACAAAATAGTGTTATTCGCCATAAATCAAACATTTTGGCACCCACCAAATTTTTGGTCTGGCTGCGCTACTGCCTGCAGGGGGAAGTTGCCAAACTTGCGAGCGGATTGTTTTACTGTTGGTCTTTATCTTGTAATAATAACTTGGCAACAAATCTTCAAATGTTCACTTCAAGTTACGATATAGGCATTTTGTCACATCTGACTCTTGAACGCAGACATCTTGGCAGGTAATGTAACGAGACAGTAACTGCTGATAGCGGCAAGAAGGGACGCTGGAGAGCGGTGGCCTTGCCTCCCTGACCTTTCAAAAGAGGGACGACGGGGGTAAAGGTGTCTTTTCATAGGTAATTTTATGATTTATCAAGATCGAATTGAAACAAGTTGTCTATAATTTGTTTCATTATTTTTGAAGACAGCATTGTTGAACTGTAGCAAGCAAAATTGGCAGGCCCTAACCAGATTGGGCCACCAGGGGAGGCGAAGAATTTACTGAGAGGGGCCCAAAAATTATGTCCAACACAATTTTCCAGGGATTGGCAAATTTTTTTTCAGGGGAAACTATGTCCCCTGCGCCCTTCCTAGTTACGGGCCTGATAATTGGCAACGATTTTTTGTTTTTCATAAGTTTGCATTGCCCTCAACTTTTTTCTGCCACCCCCTGCCCTACCGACGTTCCGACGTTCCTGGACGTGGTTGAAATGCACAACTGAGTCCATAGACGGTGCAAGGGCAATGGTCGGCATTCGAAATGGCGTTGTTGCGCTCATAAAGCAAGTCACACCAGATATTGCGAGTATCCAATGTGTCATAAACCGTGAAGCATTGGAGGACAAGAAGGTAGGAAATGAATAAGAAAATTACCAAATATAACTGATGTCATCAAAATTGTGAATGCAATACTGAACAGTCCTAAAAAAGTTGTGAGTTTGATGAACTTGTCACAGAAATGGGAGGCGATGGGCATCTTCTTTATCATTCTGAAGTGTGGTGGATCTCTCGTGAAAGAGTAATGGAGAGAGTGTGGAATTTGCTTCTTGTGAATTCCATAATTTTAAGATTGAGTGTGGAATTTGCTTCTTGTGACAGGAACGTCTTGTGTGATTTGATCGACGAGAAGATCATAAAGCTCTTTTCTTTCGCTATTTGTTTTGGCTTGCTGGACTAGTCATTCTGGTAACATATTTAACCAGCTGAAAATCAATCTTAAAGTTATGGAATTCACATATTCGAAGCGACCTCCAAAATCACATTGCTCAAGCATGTAATTCAAAATTTCGAAAAAGAAATCTACAATAACAACCTGATGGGTTTGAAGACCCTACAGACGTTCGATCATGTCCACGTGTAAGTGGGAAGAAATAGAATTTGAAGCAGAGTATCGCCGAAACAGCCAGCTCCCATATACACAATCTGATTGATAATCTTGAAACTCACTATCCCAGACAGCAGGCTAAAAATTTACAGTCAAAGCTATGGATTTCGAATATTTTTGGCCAACAGCACCCACCGGAGCATTTGGGTTCAAATCTAAAAGACGACCTAAGCCATCAACCTTTTATTAGGCGTATAAAACATGCTGAATTCTGGGTAAGAGCCCTCGCAAAGACTTCGAAACAGTCCTGTAGCGCCGGGGGACTTTGGTGGGCTTAGCCCCGAAACCAAGGTCCAAGACCCCAAACTTGAAATATGAAACACTATAAATTAGTGCTTTTGCCAAATTTCAGAGTGTCAAGCCCTCCGCACAAACGTAAAGACCACTATTGAAGACTTTCTGGCGACGGTTCTGCCTCGAAATCCAAACGCTTGAAGTTCTTGCACAAAATCCGATCACCTACTTGGCCGAAAAAGGGTTTAGCTCTTTGGTAATTGATTGATATCAAAACAGGAAAGAGGAGTTGTCTTCTTACTGGGACACTAGATGACCTAATTGCAGTTTTGATGCTAATAGTCAAATTGTGAGTGGGCTAGTGCCAAAGTGTAAAAATAATTTATGTGATCACGCTGTACGCTTGTCAAAGTTTGCAATGCTTATCATGCTTCTGAACTATAGCAGCCTGCCGCGTGCAGTAACACATTTGAGCATGGAATGTAGCAATTTGTAAATCATCTGGATGTAGCGAAGAGTGATCACTGTTGCTTTCAAAACTCCTCTGATGAACAAGAATGCAAATCTGTATTAATGCAGATCCACAACAGCATCGGACCGAAGACCGTATTGGTTTAACAACAAGTTGTGACCGCACACTAAGTTCTACTCCGTTGCGTGTTTGTGTGAAGACGTTATACAATACAGTGTATGGCTGGATCGACGCATGTGAAGCTGCTAACCAGTAACAAAAAGATTGTGTTGTTGTTTAATTGTTCCGATGTTCTGTTGTCTTTGTGCACGTGGTTGCTGCAAATGAACAGGTTTTGAAAGTTTGCTTAGATTTTGCGAATAACGCAAATGTGGCTTAACCCTGCTAATCATCACTATATTGAATAACACTATAAAATGTACAAAATGGAAAGATTTGCAAATCCTGTTGCAGTCGAGAGTGCTTATTATCTTTTGCTTTCAAAGTTTTGTTTTTCTACGTTGTGTCTTTCTTCATTTTGAAGTGACACTGATGCTTGCAATCTCTCCACTGGCGTTGCGTTGAATGTGCGATTCACCACGAACGGGAGGTGCGTGAAGATTAAGACCCATATATAATATATGTGACCAGTGCCGGATTAAAAATTGTATCAAACGTAGCAATTGCTACGGGCCCCTCGTGTTTAGGGACCTCGCGGTCTTCTGCAATAAATCTTGTTTATTACATTATATATAAGCTACTTTTCAATCTAAGATATCAATATTTTGCTAAATTTGCCCTAAGTGTAAGCAAAGATTTTCAATTGAAGGCTGTTTGTGTCAAGAAATTCTTGTTTGATTCTTTTTTTGTACAGTTACGTGACAAAAGACATAAGATTGCGGTCAGCAGTGTTGCCATTTTAGCTGATTTGCTGCTAAATCTAGCAGGAATTTCTGCCTGTTAACTGTAAAATTTCCAATCTACGGTTAGCTGATTTTCTAGCAGGATTTTGTCAACCGTTTGGCAGATTTAGCAGGTAACAAATTCCTGACAAAAGCCTGTTTCAGCAGTTCTTCAAGATGAAAACGATTACACCTTCATCAAAAATTTACTTCTCTTCTTTATGACGTTTTTAACTGGGTAACACCAGGAATAAGCACAACCAGCTGCCTGCAATTATTTGGAATCTTTATTACGATGCAACGAAGGTGCTTCAAGCAGATATTTGTATCATAATAACAAGTAACTGGATAGCATGGTGAAGCTTAAATGATTTGATTGTGTGCTTATGAGTGCGTTAGGTCAAAAGACAACATTGGCAGAAGATGACCGTTACGGCAAGAACGCGCACAGCGTTGGCGGGGCGGATTGGCGCGAAGAAATGGCCAGAGCGTTGGTCCAATGATTACCCATGTTGTGCTCATAGCGACCGAGTGCGCTGCATTCCTTAATTTTTGGTC
>JGI24158J21664_10011254_pt1 | contig 11901 bp, 10 predicted proteins | sample Ectturendosymbi3_FD_21664 | JGI IMG/M metagenome (IMG submission 21664) | reverse complement strand
AGTGCTGTGTAGATAGGCTAGCAACCGTTAAAGCGTTGAAAATGAACGTTCATTTGTTGCTGTTGTGACTGGCAACGTTGCAAATAAGTGCAGCAGTGTGTGAATATTTGAGAAAAAGACACAATTGGAGTGTCTCTATAAACTTGCAGCTCAAAGTTTGGGTTACTGGCTCAGGGGCTATGAGAGGGGGATACAGCAGGTACATTGTTCCGGGACCCGACAGCTACGGAGGGGCCTGAGATAGAAGGACAGGCTCGTAACCAGCTTGAGACACCAAGTGGTCGAAGAGTTTTCTGAGAGGGGCACAATTTTTTTAACTATGTCCAATAGTTTTTAAATTTGTCCTGCACATTTTTCCAGGAGAACAAAAACTTTTCTAGGGTTTTTTTTCCCCCTGATACCCCCCTACTTACGGGCTTGCTGAAGGAATGATTGAGTGTTTGTTCATAACACACTCGGAATAATGTAGCGAAATTAATCCCGCCCGGTGAAAACTGGTTTGGCCTAAAGGATTTGGTAAGAAGTGTGATGTATTTTAATATGAATTGCTGACAGTGCATTTTCCTGATATGATGTATTGATAATATTAGCAGTAATTGTGGTTGAACTTGAAGGTTTGCCTACTTTGGCGAATTTAAGACATTCACGATTACTGTCCCAGTGTGTCCATTTAACTGAATATTCTTTTACGTCTTTCATTTTTAAACATTTTCAAACAAATCTTCAATAAAAACTCTCTCTAATAAACCAAGAGTTTCAAACTAAGAGATACTTCAAATGAAATTTGGTTGGAAACATGCCAGTTCACAATACAAGCTAATCTAACAGCAGTAGCTCTCGAATGTTGGGCATATGTGTAAGATAATAACTGAAAAAGTTTAAAACTAACAAGCCGCTGCAGTGCAGGACGCAAGTGTTTTCGTGCACCGCGAAGGTGTGCTCGGCATTTTGCTGATTGCTAAACTTGCGCCGCAAGCTGATACAAGGTCGAATCAAATGTGAGTTGAGGATTAGCGGACATACCCAGAAATCTGAAGGTATCGAAACATACAGGAGAAACTAACCACTTACAGTATTCCGACAATGCTTCAAAGCAGTGGTCGCCGCCATGTGGCCCGTGTGGCTTGTGTGTATTATTTCCAAATGTTTGTATTAACTTAAGAATATTCTTGACATTTCCAGCTACAGTAGCACCTACTGAAATATTTTTCAGCAAGCTTAAACTTGTAAAAAATTATTTGCAATCTGCTATGACACGAACTCGACTTGTTGACCTAGCAAGTGTATACATTGAGTCTAGCATTGCCAGACAAGTTGATTTTGATAGTGTTATTAGAAATTTTGCGAATAAGAATACCAGAAAATCGCTTATATAATAGTTAAATGACTTTTTTCTAATTTTTTCCTTGATTAGATTTTACTATAAACACTTAAAATCATGTTTAAAAAATGGTAATAATATGGTCACATTTCTTGAGTGCCGTTATGTTTCAACGTAATATTTCATATGATCAATAAACGAGCACTTCTTGTTGAAGTATGATGCACATTAATTAGCCTCAATTATTATTTATTTCAAAATAATTTTGCAAGTCTTAGAGGCCCGAAAAGGGTTTTGTTCCGCCTAAAAAAAATTCTCTTGGAGGCACTATACTGGCTCACTGCACCACGTAAATATCTATCTGTCATATTTTGCTCTCAAGACTAACGATCGAAGAAGAGTCAAACCAGATTTCACACAAAATTACCATGGCTGTTTGGTGACTAGTAATGGTTTGCCTGCTAATGATTTTTTATATTTGCTCTTTGAAACTGTAATAAATGTGATATTAACAAAGTTTGTGTGCTGCGCTGACAGTGACGTGCTATACATTTCAAAATTGAGTCCCTTCTACCTGGCTTCGCATACCCACTAGCCACAATGCCAAGAAACATTGCGTTGTTGCATTACACTCCATTGCGTGGTGCGGTTCGGGTTGATCATGTCTTGACCAAGTATGTTTCTATTTGGTTCGGCAATACTTCATCCAAATAATCCTCTCAAAAATGTCTCATCTGAATTTGTACTCCTGCAAGAAAGCTGCGCTCTTGCATTTCATTCAGGCTACACCTCAGCTCGTGTTGTCCGCATTAATTGGCAACTTTGCTAACAAAGTGGCATGCTTTAGTCGTATAGATTTACATCCGATCGCAAAAAGTCACGTTAAACCTTGGTTAGTGAAGAACAAGGCACTACATGAATCCGACTGTTCCTTCCGTTTGTTTTTGAACAGTTGAGATTGATATAAAACACCAGCGAAAAATCTTAACAAGTTTTTTTGGGGAGGCCATGGCCAGTGGCGTAACTAAAGGTTTGAGCCAGAGGGGGGCAAACTTTGCTGATGGGGGCCCGTTGGACACCGTTTGGGAATGCAATAATTAGTTCCCAAAAATTCACATAGCCTACATTACATATCTATGGGCATTAGTCTTCGCATGTTTGCGACACATGTATGTGGGTGTATGTCTTCATGCACACCTGGTTCGTGGTGAATTGCACATTCAACGACATGCTAACCGAGAGGTTGCGACAAAGGGTACTCGAATAACACAAAAATGGTTATTTATAGCGCAGTACAAAGCAGATGTTACATTATAAACATGAACAACACAGGCATGGGCCTTCACAGACATTTTTCCATTGATCGGCAAAGTCGACATTTTGCTTGCCCATTTCAGGCTGCTGACGATACAATGCAAATGGGCGTTCACACAACGCTTTCTACACCACAAAGGAAATATTACGGCAGCAGTGCCAAAAATACACTTCGTTGGCAGCAAGGTTTCTTTTCACATTGTATAAAAGTGACTTCCTGCTATCAGCAGTCATTGTCTCGCTGCCATTACTTGCCACAGATGCCTTCAAGAGTCACATGCGGCTAAACGCCTACTACCGCCACTTGAAGTGAACCTTTGTTGCCATGTTACTGTTACGCAATGAAGGCCATTTTAGAACTATCCGCACCCAAGTTTCGCAACCTGCCTCTGGAGGCAATGTAACGGACATGAGTGAACTGTAAGCTCAAAATTGAATGACACCACAACAGCGAACCTGGCTCTTGTGCAGTGTGAGTGTCATATCGGAAAATAAAACTGTCATTGCAAGAATTAAGTCAATTAAGCTGCTGACTTCAGGTTTTCTAGAAACTTTTGGTTTTTAGTCCCAATTTCCAGGTGGTGGCAAATTCCTATTTTGTCCCCCCTACGAACACCCATGAACACAGGGAAATGCCAAACACTGAAACAGCGCACCAGCTATACCTACTTTCACTTATCATCTAATCGTAATCCGGCAGTAGGAAGAAATGAAGACATTTTAACATCAGGTTCTGAAGTAAATGGCTAAAAATGTCGGATAGGGATGCTGAGTGGTGTACAAAAACATGTAAATTGTTTTAATCAAGGTATCAAATGTTTTTTGCGAGATATTTTTAGCATGAGTTGGACAATCGTTTGTATTCATTTAATTTAGAGCACGATTTGACGGTTGGTATTGGTTATGACATTACGTATTTTTCTCGCGCGTATCCTCAACATAGCGGGGATGAAGGAGTAATGCAACTAAATACTGACTACTTTTTCAAGATGTTATTTTGGAACTGTGCAACTGCGTTGAGCACACTAGTCATAAATGTAAATTTTTCAGTTATTACTACATTTGTTTTTATTTGAGTTAATCCATAAACTGAAGATCTCCGTGGACATTTAATTGTCGAAATTCAGATCACAAAATTGCTGACCTAGAACATCACCGCAGCGTTTATGGCGTTAGATATTTCCTAGGTTAATGCATGTGGCCTTTCAAATTATATCATTTTTGACGTAATATTCAATAAATTTGCAGCAGCAAAGGCAAGAAAACTTTGTCTTTGAAGTTGGATAATTACTAGTAAAGCATTACAGGATTTTTCAGCTAAATTGTTGTTAGTAGGGATGATGGAAGCAGCAAAAAATTCCCACGGCTCTCTGGACTTTGCAGCAGAACTTTGAAATTGCTGTTGTGCTTTCTCTTTAGGTTTCTGAGCACCAGATTTCATTTTTACTCCTACTTCGTATATTTATGTTGCAGATATTCGCATTTCGTTGTCAAAACTACAATCTGTACTGCATAATCAATATTACAAAGATCACTTAGTAAAGAGGTGGGAGACACACCAAAATTTTTGATTGATAACGTTAGTGCCAAATTGCCATGTAGAGCGTTTGCAATACTCAGAAAAAGTTCAGAAATGATAATGAATCCGGATGTGGGTGTTTATCAGACGACTCCTGACAATAATTGTATATTGCTTAATTAACTAATAGTTCCAATACTTTTTCGAACGTGACTGAAATCTGAGTTTGGTGAACATCTTGCCACCCAAGCCTCAAACAGCGTATGTTAAAATGACAAAAATGTTGATTATATGGATGATTTTTGGCAGTAGGTTGCTAAGTTCGTTTTCAATGTCAGCATTCTACTGTTTCTCAAGTGCAACCTATTTTCTGACCCTTTGCGAAATCGCAACCCTTGTTTGGGTCGTGACCCATACTATGGGCTTAATCGCATACTTCACTTCAAGGTGTAAAGTGCGCTGCGCAGACCAAAGCCGTGGTACCCACTGGGATGGCCAGAAAAACAAAGTTCTCGCCTTCAGCCGAGATGCTAAAATCAACACCGCTGCTGCGTTCAACATCCAAAGGGGAATTGCAGATAGTTTTATTAATTGGCTTTGCAAAACAAAAAAGAAAGTTGCAGTGTTACTACACAACTTTCTCTGTATTCTAATCTCAAGGTCACTGCCTTATCTCAAGGAAATGTACGTGACAGCTTTCAGACACAAACTGATTCACAACTCCATCACACAGTCCAAAGCAAGTAGATGTATAATGGCCGCAAATGACGGCAACGTTCCACACCTATGGGCGATTATTACATCACACACAGTATGCACGTTCAAGATGATGTATTGTACACTGCACGCCGCTGCACTGCAACAACTTTGAATTTACGGTACATTTGAGGACTGTTGGTTTGCTAAGCACTGCACTATTTCAGTATTTAAAATGTCAAGACCAACGGATTTCCAAAAATTGTAGAAGCACTTTTATATTCTACAGTTCATGAAATCTCTGAGGGGGCCCCATTTTTCACATTTAGCTTGCCAGGGGGGCGGCGCACCCCCTGCCCCCGTCAGTTACGCCACTGGCCATGAGCTCTTCGGCCTCATTCTGGCTGCGCCTCTGTCAGCAACTATATACAGTAAGTTGGTCACCGTCATACATGAGCGTTAAATAATTGAGGGAAAACGAAGATTTGTAAAAAGCATCAGACATTTGAAGAGATCGGATGAAAAAGTTGGATGAAGATGCACAACTTTGCAAGAAGCGATAAAGATTGTTTCTCGATAAGGCATCAAAAGTCGTGACACGATTGCTAATTAAAAGTATGTTGATCAAAAAACGGATACTCTAAAAGGCTAAGGTATACCTGGACCCTTGCATCTTTAAATATCTATAGGCCTACAAGAAACATGAACCCTTTACCAGTGTTTTACGAAAAACCCTCTATTACAAACAATATTAGCATGCGTCTTCCGTGTAGGTAAAATTTCTCGTGAAGTTCGTCGGGAAATGCAAAATTTGTACAACGCTGCTCTATCATTTTTTGATGGATCGCATGCACTACGACAGATTCATTTAACGACAATTGGCGGCAGGCCGAAGCGTGACTAATGCCTTTTGTCGGGGCGGTTGAGATGAACGCTTTTTCCCAAGGAGCGCTACGCAGGCCCGTAGCCACGGGGGGAATTCGGGGGCAGTGCCTCCCCCAAACGATTCAAACTCGGAAAATTAATCAATTTTGCAAATGCTTGTTTTCAATCTGTTTAATCGTTACGCCAACTCGCAACATCACCGCACGTTGCGTTAAAAGGTAACCTCATTGTTACAAAATAAATTGTATTAAGGAATGTCCACGCTGGTAACAATTTCGATTAGTGACGTCACAGTCATTGGCGACAGTCTTTCGAAACCGTTTCTGCAGTGTCTCTGTTAGCGCGAACGCCATGGCACTAGTAAGCTGGCTATGGTAATGTTGTAATATAAAGTCTTAGCCAGCGTTCTCTCTAAGAAAAAATTTTAGCAAAATGTTGGTTTTAGTGAGCATGATTATTTTAAAGCTGAGTTTCCAGAATTCTAAATGAATTACAAATTTCGTGAATTATTAGAATTTAGGATAAGCATGAAGTCTTATGAAAATGCGAACAAAGTAGGGCCTACACATTTATTTTTGAAATGTCTTCTCAATACTTTTTTGCTTTTCCAACGCTTTGGAATGTTGCAAGTGTACGAGAATCAGATTTCACTGCGCAAATGATTTGGTGATACACAGACAACTCGCAATATGCTGCCCAGTTAATCGCTGAAAATTAATAAAATAATTTGTTTTAAACACAAAATAAAACAAAAATATTGCTCCCCTAAAAATATATTGTGCCCCCCAAACCTTAAAACCTGGCTACGGGGCCTGGCGCTACGGCGACTCATTCACTCAGTGGCCGTTTATCGTACGCCAACCGTACAAGTTTGAGGTGGACACTCTTCCCACTGATACTGTATCATTCGCGAGCTAATGCTCTATCATTCGTGTGCAGTTACGGTTTACAAATGAAAGCAACAAGCTGCATACACATCAACAGTTTGCACAAATCTGTATTCAAGTACTTAGCCTCGGCAAAGGTGACACGTGACACAGTAAATCAATCCGCAAAAATTTTAATAGGAATTCGTTCTCATGCAAGTTTACGTATCCTCAGTTTTCAGAACCGATTTAAAATGTTGGTGATTGAATCGATTACGTCATATTTGGGAAGACTTCAAGAATTTCGCAGCAGACAACTGCTTGCGCTGGAAGTTGCGTGCTTGGCAAGAAAACGTAGTCCCGATGGGGTTCGAACCCATGACCTTCTGCGTGTAAAGCAGACGTGATAACCACTACACTACGGGACTTACGTGAATTTGTCGTTTCATTTGATATTATTTTGTGAGTGATGAGATAAACATACCGGTTCGAGGAGCACCGCATGCAGAGGACGTTTGATTCACTGCTGTAAGGTTACCACAGATTAGCATTTATACCAATGAAACGACGGGAACAGTCGCACAATGTTTGTTACCTCGAGCAGCATCAGCTCAATTTTCTAAATTTTACACTAAACCTTTAATTTATCGCGGAGGCCAATGCTTCTCTATCTCAATTGCGACAGCCCAAAGCTTCGGCGACCAACCATCACCAAGCCTACTTTCCAAAACACTAATAGGGATTACAACCGCTAGCTAACTAGCACATTGCTGTCAAGACTAACATGTGTAAGCATTGTGATGTCGCAATGGCAATAGTTATAGTGACAAGTCTTCTCGCGTCAGAAATAAAATTTGCAATAGAGTAGGCCTACTCAGTATCAAAAGGACCAGTGGCGTATCTACGCAAAGTGGCGCCCTTGTCAAAGTTTGAATGTGCGCCCTTTGTAACAATAAATTTAAATATTAGATATAGGCACAGTTTTTACGAAAGATGAAGCATGTACAAATTGAATGTTTTGAAAGTGATAATATTTTTGCTTATTTTTGCTTTAAACTTTTCAGCAAATAAAATATAAATTATCCATAAGGACCAGGGCCGGATTAAGGGAGGGCAACGGGGACAATTGCCCCGGGCCCTCCGCTCCAAGGGGGCCCCCGTGATGGCATTTATTTGTTTTAAATAATATATTCCTTATAAAAATTGTCGTGATTCAAAAGAAATACAAGAATACAACTCTATATTCCGATGTTGCGTTGAGTATCATTAATGATTTTTGTGCAAGTTTGACTTTCTGCCTGTTTTGGTAATCACTGTTGAATATAAATATTTTTGGTTTTGTTCAATGCAAAGATATTTGAATTTTGCTTGTAACTTTTCCTAAAAATCGTTCTTTTGTCATGGGTTTATCTACTCGCCTACTACACAAATGTCGTGAAAACGATACTATTTGCGTGCTTAAGCAGCAAAGCTAGTTCTGCTGTGGTTGCTGTTTAGTATCAATCATTCCGTAAATTCTTAATGCCGTCTGGAGGTAGCCGCAGCGGAACTGCGACCTCTGTTTCATCATGGGTGACGTATGGTGGAATCGCACTTTTCTTCCGATGGCTACTATTCTTGCGTTACATCATAAACATATGAAGCTAGTCAAGCCATTTACACCACATGTTATTGCGTGTTCTGACAGAAAAGATTTTTGATCAGTAGATTTGTAGAACGTAAGAGCAGGAAGCGAGATTGCAGTGTTTAGCTAGCACGATGCCGAAATCAGTAATGTCATCTGGAGTGAAAAATGGCGAAGTTTCTAAGGAGAAAAAGCTCAAGAATCTGGCAGTGTTAGCTAAAACGCCGCGACTGAAACGTTTTTTTTTTCAGCAAAGCTTTTAAGCAGAAACATTGAAACAGTGGCGTTAACCAGAGCACCTGAAAATGTAGGTGAAAGAAAATCACGACAAAAGTTTCGAAGCAACTTTCACACTCAGACTAGCTAGCCATATTGACATGTTATTTTTTTGGTGTTTTCGTTTGTAACCTCTGGTTTCTGCTTATTATTCGGGTGAATGTTGTTTCTTGCCGAGTCACTCGCCACCCTGTGGAAATATTTTTTCTTAGTAAGAATACAATACAGTGTTTATATCATAAACTCTCTTCTCGCAGCTAACTGTATGTGCAGTTGAGCACCGTATTCATTCGATTGTAAGCTGCGGCCTACAAAGTTTTTCATCATTTCATGCGGCTTACAATCAAGGGCGACTTACATTTCTTATTTTTTTACTTTATCGAAAGGTATAGATGACGCTCAGTCTCTCCTTGGCTACGTTTTTGCCGACCAAATTCTTCTTTCGCCTTGATTTTCTTCAGCATCACGTGTACATCCGTCACAGGAGAGATTATGATAAACAGAAGACAGTTGTAGTGATACAAGCATCATTAATACGCGAAATGCACAAGTACGCGAACGTCGCGAATGCATCGCAGAGGCTTGTAACCTATGTTCAAGTGCGGTTTACAGTCAAGGCAGAACCGTCGCCAGAAAGTCATCAGCAGGGGAACTTTACGTTTGTGCGGGGGTTTGACATCAAAATTTAACAAAAATTCCACTGATTTATAATGTTTCGTATTTTAATTTTGGGGGGCTTGGAGCTTTGTTTGGGTGGGCTAAGCCCACCAAAGCTCCCCCGTGGCGATGGGACTGACTCAAGGGCAGCTTACATTAATTTTTAAAACACCATTTCGTCCGGCTTCAAAAGCGGCTAACAATCGAGTTAATACGGCAGGCACATAATAATCGACTACTGGAAAAAGCAAACGACAACGTTGCGAATCACCGAAAACATACATTTTACAAACGATGACGTCATGAATTTCGTCATAGGGGCCCTCCAGTAAAAATTGCCCCGGGCCCCCCTACCCTTTAATCCGGCTCTGATAAGGACCATAGCATACTTCTATATTCAATTATTTTATTATGAAGAACATCAAATTATTCAAATAATAACGTTATCACAGTTTATAAGTCTACATGGTGTTGCCTGACAAAATTGCATATCTTACAAAAAAATCAAACAACATATTGCAATTGCAAACGACAATTTCACATTTAATTTGAATTGCACAGTAACACAATTACATCGACACATAAACACATCCAGTCTTTTTCGGTAAAGTTAGACAAAAATGCTAATTAAAACAACACTTTCCGTGACTTATCGAAGCAAAGTCGTCTATGATTTCATCGAAGTAAGCTTACGCTGTTTCCTCCCTTTCTATTCTTATCAAAGCTAGATCACAAAACCTGCCCTGACTGACTTATTTATAGTCATTGAAGCCCGGAGGTATCAGTAGCGTAGCCAGCCCAAAATTTGGGGGTGGCCAAATACCTTGATTTTAAACGTGCAACAGCACTTGGTCTGGGACACCGCGTCTCGCTCGAAACACAAAACTTAAGATCTGCCAGAAATTTGGAGGGGCGTGGCGCTTTTGGCCCCTCCCCTGGCTACGCTTATATGTTTCACAAGGCCTTGGACATTGAACAGAAAGCCAAATTTGAACAGAAAAAGTTAGCTCTAAACAAGACCAACAAATCTCTTTCATGAGTTAACATTTTTGCTCAGCTGGTATAGTAACGATACTAACCACTAATTTTTCTCGAGGACTAACTAATGTTCTCCACCTTAGTCTCTGGACTGGGGCATTGGATTCAGCCTAATCATTGGCGGCCATCGCAAAAGTTTGGTAAAGTCGGAGTGGGCCGCAGCAATTAAATCTGCAGGACCTCAACAGCACTTATTTGCATAACAGTCAGATTCTCACAGCCACGGACTTAAAATCATCTCAGCCAGATTCTGACTAATATCTTCTTGCCTGAAATGCAGCAGTACGGACTGACTTATCCTTTCTTATGCGAGAGGGACGAGGTCTCGTTGCTATTGCATGCGATCGTTCTTGTTTTGTCACAATGTTTTACCGTCGTGTTATGTCGCAATACCACGGATTTGTCATAATGCTTGGTGATGCTAGCGCAACACGCCGGACGTAAGGGCGCCGTGTTGCTGCAGCTTTGCAGTTTATGAATGTGCGGGGCGCAAAATAGAGTTTCAAGGAATTGTTAATAAAGATTTTAATCTTTGCTAAGCAATTTTTGCGCACCCATGGCACGTGCCATGCCTGCCATACCCTAGATACGCCCAGGGCCGGCCTTTGGCCGTGGCCCCGCGCCGAAGGGGGCCACGCGCTACGCCTATTAACCTACGCAAGCTTATGCGGAAGCGGAACCCACAGTTTTTTAAGCATGGGGCCCGTTGCCAACGAAAATCAAAGCGAACTGCGCGGTGTTTTAACATCCTCATTCATCATAATTCGTTCTGGACAGTGGTCATTGATTTCGATGTCTGGTCTAGTCTCTTCAATAGCAGCTAGTCAAGACAGAGAGGGTTTACGTTTTGAAGCTGTTTTCTGTTTCAGTTGCATTTCGTACTTAGGAGGTTATTGCTGTTTCAACAGTTACTGCCACCTGTGCTCTAAAAGTTAATTTTAGCTTGTAATTGCTAATGTGTAATGCTCATTCAGTCTTAATAGCGTTATGCATTTTCCCTCGTAATTTGTTTATTGCTCTCAGGATTTACAATTGACCATCCCAGTAACTGTGACATCCCGAGGAAGGAGCTTTCTCAGCTGAAAGTAATTAAGAACTATTTGAGATTATTAATCCAGCAATAGCGCCTAAATAGTTTGGCGATTCTTCTATTGAATCCGAAATTAGCAGAGGCTTAAATTTGGACAAAAGTCTGAAGGACATAGCTAATGCTAAATTAGGAAATATAAGTTTCTCTTTGCAAATTCAGTTTTGTATCGTAGACTACAATGGCCTAAAGCAGGGCTGTGGAGGCGGAACTGAAATTTCAAAGCTCCGGCTCTGACTCCAGGCATCTAAAGTTTTTGGCTCGAGCTCTGGCTCCAAAACCATTTGGTCCATTGAAAACCATGGTCTTATTTGTGCAGTTATATTATTACACCATATACATCAGGTGTCGCGAAATGATATAGCCCATTTGATGGATAGTGGGACATGCGCAAAAATTTTGAGAAAACCTGATCTACACACAAACGAGCTTGGGCATCAGAAGGAGTTTTTTCAGGGGGGCAATAGTGGATTTTTCCAGGTGGTCAGGACTGGTCTTAGCAAGTTATTGTGCAGCATTATAGTAGGGTGACCCAAAAAGATGCGTACCCATATTTTGTTCGATAAAAAACCCATTTTTTAACGAATGTCTTTTCTGTTGCAGGACGTGATAGGTGAA
>JGI24158J21664_10011253_pt1 | contig 11902 bp, 5 predicted proteins | sample Ectturendosymbi3_FD_21664 | JGI IMG/M metagenome (IMG submission 21664) | reverse complement strand
AAATCTTGTTGCATTAATTTGTTAAGAAGGGAGTCTTTCCTTGAACATTTAGTGGGTGTATTCATATATATTCTAATGCAAATCCTACTTGATTTTTGGAGGCGGTAATTGTCGGCAGGCCGAAGCCTGAAATTTGCTTCATACTGAGGTGAACGCTCTTTCCCAAGGAGCGCTACGGCAATTCACTCATTGGTCGTGGGTCTAACATCCAACCTTTCAATTGAAAAGCTGAGACTTTGCCACTGCACTATCGCCGCCCCAAATCTCTATACAAACTACGAAACAGCGCCGTATCAGTGTTACTGTGTACACATCGTTATTTCTGTTTAGGATCTGTGTCTACTCCAAAACCTTTTGCGGTGTGTTTACTCTAAAAAATGTATGTCTACTCTGAAACATTACGGTGTAAAAAATCACTTCGCCGACCACAATTCCGATTATTATGTACGTTTTCCACAAATCTGTAAAAAATGTACATCAGTCACTTCAGTGATATTGTTCTCCTTTTAATTTTTCTATATCATCTGTGTGCCACCTTTCCTCACATCAAAGTTTCACGCGAGTTGGATTTTTTGCGCAGCACCCATATTGCCGCTTAGCTTGGTGTTAAAATGGCCGCGCATATATTGCAAAGACGCTGAACTGAACACGACTGGGTCAACGAAACGAACTAATTAGACGTTATGCCCTCTCTGCGCATGGTGCTTTTTGTAGGTTGCAATACATGTGATCTTCATCAACCCTTATGTTAGCTAAAAAACATTTTTTAACTCCAGGTGGTTTATTTCAATTGTACTACTTTTCCTGAAAAAAAAATCAAGACAATTGTGTCATAAGCACAAAGGTGTAGAAGGTGTTTGGATAGTTTTAACTCTGGCGTAAGTCTGCTTCAACATTGCGTCAGGATTTGATCAAAGAAACCTTTGTTATAACTTGCATAGTCTGTTCAGTGGTTTTTGAATGATTTCATATGTTACGTAAGATAAACTCTAATCTGTTTTATAGAGTTTTAACTGAAAAGTACCATAAGAATACCTATTATTGCAAATAACCGCAACGAACCTGATGAATGAAGAAATGTGAGCTAGGCCAAGACGCAGCAAATATCGTGCTCCCTAGAATTTGATTCGAATGTTACCTTCAAAACTAACTTTTTGCTGAACAACCGTGACTGATATCAGCTTTTCTATAGGCGGTTGAACACAAATGAGGCAAACAAACAATAGCAAAGGAAATTTATTTAGCGCAACTTCAGCGTGAAGCAAACATTCCTGCCAAACTGCCACGATAACAAGCTACGTCATATCACAATCTGGAATGAGCTTTGTCAGCAAAGCAGTTTGATCCCATGAACATTGCGCATCAAAAAAAAGATTAAGCAAAATAAAAAAATAAGAATACAAAGACAAATTGACGTAAGTAAAACACTTGCGTGATTTTTCCAACATTTATTGACATATATTTTGATTTTAATTGTACAAAAAGTTTTTTTCACAATGACGCGCTATCATAATTTTTAACAACCGTAAAGTGATAATACTGCAAGCAATATTTATTTTGGGACAACTGCAGGAACCAGAAACCTTTAACGTTTTCAACTACAGGAAACTTCGGCTAATCGGATCTTCGCCGAATGCGGATAAAATTTGGTGGAAAGAATTATTTCCAACATTTTTCCTAATAGAAAACTTGGGATAACGCGGATTTTTTCCTGTTTCGGATAATAACAATTACTCTGTTCACATCCAGCAATTTGGATTTCCTGACAGATGATCTGCTTCAGTAATGCTGTCGCCATGTTGATAGTTTTTTGGGGGTTTATACTCCAAATAAAGTTAAAGTCTCACAAAACATACGTTTAAACACGAGAAACCAGTTGCTTTCATTTATCGAGCTGTGGTGCATTCTGTCCTATAAATTAATTTTTAAACTTGTTTTTGAAATTGCTGTATCGCGACATGCTGCGGTCGCGGTTCGTTGAAAAAACAGAATGGAGGGGCAGAGGAGTTTATCATTTAGTCCAGGGTTGAAACTTATTTCCGATCACGATCCGCATGAATTGTGGAATATCGCTGGAGGGCGGCACAAAATAATCAGTTTTTTCTTGAAATTCTACCTGCACTTTCTAGAGGAAAATATGGCGAGAAAAGGTGTGATAGAGATTTTTGTTGAATTTCTGTTTGTGTATATGTTGATTCACCATGGAATTTCGATTTGACGTGATGTTGTATTCTCACCTGGATCTTGAGAAAATTCAGATGTGGGTCATATCGAACGTTCACGCGGGTCACATTTTGCCCCCTTTCTGCCGGTTCCCCATTCTTGATTTAATCACTGCAAGTTTTACAATTTACAGTTTGCTGCTGTGACCTGGAATAACATCACCGGATCATTTTTGGTAGTTTATGATTGTAATAAACATATGGACTTGTCTCCTCATGCCCTGGCGTTGGGGATTTATTTTCCAAATAAACGGTCTACCTGTGGACCAGTCGCTGAAATCTCTGTGACAATCCACAATTGCAGATTATTTTCACGTCCAATTAATTAAAAAATCTACCCACTCAGACTGTTCATAAGTGACTGGATATCACGGCAGTCCCGTCGCCACGGAGGCATTGGTGGGCTTAGCCCCCCAAACGAAACTCCAAGCTCTCCCAAATTGAAACATGAAACACTACAAATCAGTGGAGTTTTTGTCAATTTTTGGTATGCCAAGCCCCTCCGCAGAAACACAAAGCCCCTATTGAAAACTCCCTGGAGACGGTTCTGTATCACGGTTACTACATCTGATATATATGTCTTTATATTCGTTTAATATCAACACAATTCTTATCGTTGGGTCGTCAATGTGTTTAATTTAGGTGAGTTTACCTGTATCTTACAACTTTGATGAGGTCAATCTAGAAACCACTGTTTTCGGATAGTCCGGATGACTGCCTAATCCAGATGAAGTCATAAGTCAATCCGAATCCGGAATAACCGAAGAGCACTGTTATACTGTCTCCAGTAAATTCGTGACAATCAAAAACTTTCACTTACATCTTTTTGTCGTTTGGTCAAGAACGATTTCCGGACACAAAGAAGAGCTTATTGGATAACGGCTTGTGTTTACCTGAGTTTAATAAACTCCTTGCTTGTACAAGAGATTAATCGATTGCATTAACGTATGCCAGAACACAGACAAAGCATGTTTAGTGGGCAAATACTTTTCGAATATCTTGAACTTTTTATGATAGTGCTTTGTTCCCAAAGTAAAACTCCAGTTCAAAAAAAATCTGAGTGATTTGCATTATCGTGAAAAGTATGTGCCTTGAAATTAGTTAGTGCAACTGGTTCAAGGTGTCAGTAAATTATTCACTGCAGGCAAAAGCATATTCTCGGATGACATTTTTTATTCAAGCAGACCCTAGCAAATTTAGGTCAGTTAAATGGGTGCAGAGCGTGATTTTTCTTTCTCTTCTTTCCTTCGTCTGGCGACCAGACAACAGCACACGATTATCGCAATGATTAAAGCTAACAGTGCAACGCCGACGCCCACAGACACACCAATTATTGTTCCAGTCGTCCAGAAACCTGAACAGAATGTACGAGTTTGCAATTGCTTTACACAACATGTTAAACAGACGGTAAACCATAAACATCATAAAATAAATCTGCGAGTGAGGATATGAAACACAAGGTTTGCCGATGTGCATTTATCAAGAATCAAAAACGGAACTAGAAATAAGTAAAGGTTTAGTCACAAAACTCACATGCTGAACTTTTTTATGTATTGGTTCAGAATGCAATAGATCGTGTCCACAGCTTACGTCACATCGGTGAAAAACTTATAGAAGTGTGGAAACATTTTGCCTTGATTCAAAGGCTTGTGCAGAATTTGTCGAGTTTTTCATAGGCATGCACATATTTCCAAAGATTTTCAGAGGGCGATATGTTCATATGTTTCAGTAGGTCTGTAGCTCTATATTTTGTCAAATGTTAAGTCTGCGTAGTTTGACAATCGCAGTAGCAAACAACTTTTTCAACAATTTCCTTAGTGTACATTTCATATAAGGTTTGCCTATCTTTAACTTTATTCTCAAACTTACGAGGGTTTTTACTTTATTCCTTTAGTTTTAGCAATAGCATACTGGCTTACCTTCTGCTTGAGTAGAAGTTGTCGGCTTCAACGTTGTAGTAATCACTGAAAGCAAAAACCAACAACGTAAATAAAAATTAGTGAATTAACCTCTTGGCTTGCAGTTTTCTATACTTACATTCTCTTTTTTCAAAAAATGTCACTTACTAGAGGTGACTTTTGCCCTCAAAAGTTTTGTGCAGTGAGCTTCATAAAAACCTTAACAAGTTCTTTTCTGAAGTCGTTTCACTAAACATAGCGGAGTACCCTGTTAAACATTTCCGCAACTGATGGTTTGACTGACTCATTCTTACCACATGATATTTCTTGTGAATAGCTAAGAAATTAGTTGAATTGGTGCAGAAACTTGCAATACCTTTTTGAGTCTTAAGAAGGTTTTTCATGATAATTTCTAGAGATTTCCTTTCTGCTTTCTGTCAAGCATCAATATTGTTGAAAGTAACTTTCTGACACAAAAATCGCTGCAGTTGGAACTTTGTGCTGAATGTTTTAGACTCAATTTGTAGTTCACTGCTGTTTGTTGAAAAACCTGTACAATCTATGCTTAATTATATGTTTATCACAAAACTAGAAGGACATCTTCTGTGACACCGTAGGTCTACACATCTGAACAAAGCAAAATGTTGAATTCTTCCGACTCGAAATTTTACATTGGCTTAGACTGATATTATAGCAATTTTATGAAATTCAGATCAGTTGAGGGTTTTGCAAAGAAATCTTCATCAAACTCATTTGTCATTAACTAGTTTTATCAGTCAGGTAAATAACCGAAAACTGAGATATACTTTCCGAAAAAATAATATGTTATACAAAAAAGGAACTTGAAAGAAGTGTTTCGCATGCATGATAGTGTAACATCTATAGATTTAACTACTGTCTATGTATTTGATCCAATACCGCAATAGTCGTGGTACGATGTTTCCCAGCAATACCCTTGATGTCATTTCTTGATTGAAGTTGTCCCGAAAATACAAATTTAAAATTCTTGGCTCAAAGAGAAATGACCAAGCCAGGGTTTTTGCAACCCGTTTAGAAACTGAGTACCTATAGCTCTCAAATACCTAACAATGTTTTCACGATTTATGCGAATGTGTTCAGGTTGTGCATTGCTGCTAGTGAAGCTAACTTAAATGAAGTATACTTGCCTACAGTAGGTTAACCGCACAGGCTATCTATGATCACGGTTGACCAAAGTTAATCATGGTAACAGTTAGCCCTCGATCATTGAAGCAAATTAAGTTTAGCAGTGCTTAAAAGCAAGTAATTTTCACCTATATCAGGACTTGAAACAGCGAAATGATTTAGTTGTTCGAAATTATTAAGCAAAATGGTTTAATTGAAAATTTTCCCAATACCATAGCCGTGGTTAATATAGTTCAAATTGTGTTTGCAGCAATTAGCAGTAACAATTACCAAATTCGCTTATGTCAATTGGGCGGACAAAGCACGAACATATACCACACGGTAGCTGTAAAAAATTCCGCCGCTCCTTCTAATGCACTACTAGCGAAAGCTGGTACCCGTTTGGTCTTTCAGAATTAGTAATCTGAACATTTCGAGAAGCCTGAAACTTACACATGTTTTTTCATTTTTAATTAACAAAAAATGAAGGGCAGCGCGGCGGAACGAATTTTATAGTGTGACGTCCAGAAGACGATGTAATTCTACGACCTACAGCTTGAATGATTAGAGATGACGTCACATAATCAAAGAACCATGTTCTTTGATTATGTGACGTCATCCCTAATCGTTCAAGCTTCAAATGCCCTGTTCGCACAGTTTCTTGAAAGACAGCAATGAGACAACGCACCTACAATCGCTGTGATTTTATCGAAGGCATTCTGATATTTTGTCAAAACCATTAGCTCCAACAGATACATGGTTCTCTTTGAAGCAAACATGCGATAAAAATATCAATTTGCGTAAGCAAGTAGGTACCATTTTCAAAATTGCATTTATGTATTTTACCATTTTAATTCGTCAGATATGGCTTTCATGTTTTTACCGTTTAATGTAATTTTGCTTTACGATGAAAAATCAATTTGAGACATGAAATGCACACACTAAAATCTACTTTTATCGCAGGGAAAGATTTACTGACCCTATTTTGAACGTTATGGTGTAATTTGCAATGTTCTACATAAACCATTCTGAAACTGCTAAGGCAGTATTTTCTTTATTAGCACACCAATGAAATATAGAGTGACGCGAGTACGGTGTAACGATGCAAGATTGAGATGAAAATAAGCTTGCCTTATCGACAAGGCCAATTTCGAAAATTATGTCCTTCGATAACTAAAAACTAAAAAACGCGGTAAATTAGTGGTTGTAGGTCACTTGTTTCTCAGAATTCCTTGAAAAATAGTGGAGGGATCCTGTTGCCACTGTCATTCCCTGTTCCGCCGCCCGAATTCAAGAAAAATCTCAGAGAAATGCACATGCGTTTACTTGAATTCATGCTTTTCTACCAAAGAGGAGGTGCATGGAATAACAAGGTGCATTGAAATTCTACTTCATGCAGAAACATTTAAATTACAAGGTGCAGTATTGCTCATTCCGCTTCATGCCGGAATCTGTACGCACATGCTGATGGCAAGGTCTACTACTCTGGGCTGTACCATGTGTGCTGGAAGTTACAGAAGTTGTAATAAATGTTTGATTTTGCTTGGTTTTCTGGATGTGAGTAACAGAGTCATCGGAGCCTGTGGTCTCGGTTGCAAGAAAGTTGCTCTCAGAAGTTGACATAGTTGATGTTCTGCTTGTGGACTGCATTGTTGCCTGAGTGCTCACGTTACGATACGCTCCCGTGTCAAGAGCTAGCAACGTATCGATTGTGAACGTTCCTGCTTCGTATGGCGCTGTTAACTTTTCAAACGCAACAGTCCCGTTACCTGGAGCTCGGGATGAAGAAGTAGATGTTGCAGATGACGGCAGCGTCGTAGATGCGGCTGGAACTGTACTTGTAGTTGTAAGTGCCGCCATCGTTGACGTGCTGGTTGTTACAACGGGCGCTTCAGTTGATGGTAACACTGTGCTGCTGCCTGTAAAATGTGCCACAGAGCATTTTTGTAAGTTGACTATAAATAGAGCAGCAGCCTCGAAATGCATAAATCACTATCAGGAATCTTTTTGCATTAATTTGTTAAAAATACAATCTTTCCTTGAACATTCAGACCCTCAGTAGGTATATTTATATATATTCTAATGCAAATACCTATTAAACTACGGAATGGCGCCGTATCAATTTTTTATGTAGGCATAGTTCTTTTTCGTGTGTATCGGTGTCAAATCAAAAACATTTTACTCAAGGGCGTATGCAAAGGGGGTTTTGGGGTTAACAGCCCTTGTGTTTCATATGTTAAAAACATGTAATATCTGCGCTAAGAAGATTATTTGTTTTCGCATACATTTGCTTGTTAATTTGTCGACTTAATGCAAATGCTACGGAATGAATTTCCATGCAAATTTCAAAAAACATTGCAAATGGGTCAAAACGAAATAGTTAGGTTTTGGTGGTAATCTGGGTTAACGCCTGCATCCAGGAACCATCTCACCACCTTTTGCAGACCTTTCGTTCACTACGTATGTTTAAGATTGTGTTCCACGATAGTTCATTTTATCCGAAACAGTTGTCTTTATTTTGTTTGCTATGGCTGAGCGCATGCGCTGACCGCATTGGCTACATTACCAATTTCCGTAGCATGATGGAACTGTTACACGAACTCTAAAACAGCAGTTGTTAACATAGAAACATTCAGGCATTTGACAATGTCTCAGAAGGGAAAAAAGGAAACTAAACGTTTGCTGGACTTCTGTGCATAACAAAAAAAACGAAAGTTTTGTTCCGTACTTTATGCGCATTCTCAGTTCTTGTGTAGTTTAGCAAGATTCGATCTTGCAAACCGAGGTGTGCGCCAGTCAATCCAGTCGCACACTTTCTATGCTCGACTGCTCGTATTCGACAAGACATTAGCGCGCAGCCTCATTTTGCAGTTGTAAATTGTTATGACGTAGTGATGAGTGTGTTTTACTCCCCTGTTTTAACGTGTAGCTTAATATTTTTGCAGTTATGAATTTTCCTACGATATCCAACTTGAAGCGCTAATAGTTTATATTAAGTGCAATGACATAAAATAAGGACAATGCGTGTAGAAGAATATGCATATTGTGTCAACAAACTTAGCCAAAACGTTGGTTTGGAAACATGAATATGATGTCAAATTGTGACGTCACAAACAGCGCACACCAAATACAAATGACCACCATATACCACTGAATGAAACCCCCCATGAAAATTTTCTGTGTACGTCACTGTCCGTGCACATTTTTCTATCTAAACTGCAGTGTTTTTTTATTTTCACAATGTACGTGTAGGAGCTGTAAACGCATAAAGAAGTTGTGGTAGTTTTTGTACAAGACATTGTAGTGAAGATTGCCTAAAGTGGAAGGCTAAGCTAATTGCATTGCCTCCTTGCTCTCTCCTTACTTGAGACTTGCTTATTATTTACGACAATGTCATATGTTAAAATTTAACCTGATGTTTGCCTTCTTTTCCTGATTAATTGATTGTGACTAACAAAAGTGCACCCATCTATGCTAAATAAGAATAAATCTTAGCAATTAGCATGATTTTTTTAATAAGCGTAATTAGAGATTGAAAATGAAGACGTTGAACAACACTCTCCTCACATGGTCGTATGAATATCAATTTCTGTTTGGGGGTTTCATAGTGATTACCTAACACTATTAAACACCATAAGTATTACCATTGTCAACATATGGCCATGTAGAATATTGACTGCTAGTCCAAGTGATAAGGCTTTGATCCCCGTAGTGAGACATTCTTCAGATTTTCGTTTATTTGCCTCGTCATTTGTACGATTTGGTATTGAAGAGGCGTATAAACAATGGTAATTTCAAACTCAGTGCTTTGTTCGTGAGGACTCGAGAAATCCACCAGTTTGCAATTCATCTACGACATGGAGCTACCTACATCAACGAGCTTGCTTGGGAATGTTTTACCTCCTGAATTTAATTTGTACACGGAGAATTGCAGGACGTGACTCGCGCATGTATTGATTTGTTACTGATATTTGGCGAATGATATTTTCCCATGCAGACACCTTGATTTTTTACAATGGTAGTAGGTACTGTAAATTTTAGTATAAACATTAAGGCTTGCTGTTTGTACGTTATTTGAGGAAAACAAAGGCAAATTTGGGCAAAAATTTTTTTCATCCCCAAAAATATGCACTCCCGTACACCTATGAATGAAGGCGTGAACAACTTTGTTGTTGCCAAGTATCAAGCTGTATTTAGTGCGTGTAAAGGCTATTTTACATTAGCTATTATGCTCAGCATCTTGAAAAAGTTATCGCAATTTGTTAAAGCTTACTTGAAAACTGACCAGTTGCCTCATTCATCACCTCGTCGGCTGATAATTCTTGGTACCAAATTTTGAGCTCATCCACGTACATTTGCATTCTAGCATTACCCAGAATAACCAAATTAAGATTGGTATCCATAGGATTTTTCGTTTCTGTCGCTGGGCCTTCCATGTAAGACGATATTTCTGTGCCGTTGATGTACACCTGAGAGCAACAACACATACTGTTTTTTCTTTTTATCAGCAGAAGATCTAACTTTTACTCATGGTTTGCAGCTTTGAAATTCTGTAACTGTTTACTTACTGATTTTGTTTTTACAAACAATGGATGTAGTAGGCTTGTTTTTAGCGACACTCTGCTTTACTTGACAAGCCATAGTCAGTTTAGGTTAATTTTCAGCGTATAAACGCTTAAAGAAGAAAAACAACAAAAAGCTAGATTTCAACGCAGAAGACACCGTGGCGAAGTCCAAATTGAAGTATTTGCTGTCGCGCTGCAATCACGATNTCAACATCGATNATCAACAAAAGTTTGTTATACCAATCACCAACCTAGGATAAATTATGCTTATCTTGTTGCACTGCTTTGACCTATAGAACGCTTCCATCATCGTTGATATAAAAAAGTGCAATGTCAAAAACAGAATCTAGAGAACGCTCCATCAAAAGAAATATGCGTCTTATACTGCAAGTCACCATTCTTGATTCAAGAATTTAAGCATTTCAGGTTGGATTTCAATCCCAGCCTTCAACTTTCCCAGCCTTCAGTGTTTCAACAGCTAGGAAGACGTCGACTTCAGTGATGGTATTTTTGCCTCCCTCAAATGTACCTCGTGTGTGTCCGGTGGTGTGATAGCAACTGGGTTAAAAAGATCTTTGAAATATTCTCTCCACCTGCCAAGGATGTCCTTCTCATTGCTGAGTAAGACAACATTTTGATCTTTGATGGATATAGCAGCATGAAATCTTTTGCCGCGAAGATGCCGGATGGTTTGTCAGTAATTAGAATCCAGTATGCTGTATGTCCGCAATTCTCCTATGACTGCATTGTGGACTTTCACCGTGAAGGGTGCCAACTTTCGCGCCTCATCGTACAACGAATGCAAAGAAGAGTCGGCTTTGTTCTGAAGCCATGCTTTGTGGGCTACTTTCTTTGCTTGAATAGCATCTTTCAATATCTGTACCATGTGTGCAAATCTCTGTATTGGAAGAAAGTGTTAATAATGCTTAGTGCATTCCTACAGCACAGTTACAGCAGGAGCCTTCCGTTACGTTAGCATCACCGTGTCAACCGATCACACCCTTCAATACACCAGCGTGTTTTATAACGTATGCACTGAACTCTCCCAAAAGTATCGTAGGTTGGTTCGCTTTAACCCTTCACAAAACATCACTAATTTATCCACTGATTCAGGATACTGTGCGCTTGCGTTTGGGCCGTATTCCTGTATCAAACACAGGGAGCGGTCTACCAAGTTCAACCATAACATGCGCACCCTTTCTCCTAGCATGATATGATCAATTCATGAACGCAGGTGCTAGCTGAGAGCTTTTAAGCACCTTCACCCCAGCCTGAGCAAACTTTGCTGGCTCAACTCCGGCGCAGAAGAATTTCTAACCATCGTCCAAATCAACAGTGTTAGAGGCACGACGGTTAGTCATATAGATACCCCAACAACATTTATGGAATAACGTTTGGCTTCCTCGGCCTGTTGGTGCTTTCTTCCTGTGAGCGAAGCCATGTTACCATTTCCAATCAATCGCTTTCTTTTTACACGTGACTTTCAAGTCTCCCAGAGTAGAAATGCACTGTGCGCTATCCCCATTCACCTTCCCAGATACATGGCCTATACAGGCCCGTAACCAGGGGGGCGAATCCCACCTGCAAATTTTTTCGCCCCACCCCTGAAAGAATGTGTTGGGCGTAGTTGAAAAGTATTAGACATAGTTTAAAAATGTGGGCCGTCTCAGAAAACTCTTCGCCGCCCCTGGTGACCCAAGCTGGTTACGGTCTGAGCATATACCGGGCGCAAAATGGGGTCTCAACTTGTGCATGGTTGATGGAGAGATTGGACAGACTGGCCCCGCCACTTGAGTAGCAATTTTGGAGGAAACAGAGGTACCACGGGAAGGCGTTGCTGCGGGCACAGCTACATAAGAGAGGCATTGCATTGAGGCTACTGCATGGGCAGAAATGCAGTAATAACTACACCTGAAAAGTGGAGGCTTTGATTTGCTCTATCACCAGGGATGCCGAAGAAGCGGCAAGGGAGGGGATGCAGTTAAAGAGTTGAGGACAATGAATGCTTATAAAATTGATAAACCATGAAATTACCTACGATGCTGTTATGAAAAGGCACCTCGCCCCCGTTGCC
>JGI24158J21664_10011251_pt1 | contig 11904 bp, 6 predicted proteins | sample Ectturendosymbi3_FD_21664 | JGI IMG/M metagenome (IMG submission 21664) | reverse complement strand
ACCTGCGGAAAGTTAAGATTCGTTTTCTTAACATTTTTGTTAAATCTCTAAATTTCCCATGCTATCGCATTCGTTTCCTTGTGGTTTTTCTAAGTCCATATACATTTTCTTTCTGTTTTGTGCTTTTCCATTGCTTAGTGGTAGTTTCCCCAAAGTGACGCTTACAGTCTAGTTTATAAACTTGTGTTAACATTAGTGATGTCAGCCATCAAACGTAGGTGATGGTGTGAGTAAAACTGGTTGCTGCTGACCAAGAAAGATTTAGGCCTTTTTCTCATCACTTTTTGCTTAAAATGAACAAAAATTGCAGTGTGAATTGATCAAACAACTGCACTAAATGGTCTATAATTTGTCACCTCCACATGAAGCCACTCAGTCCCGTGAAAACTGTTGAAAGCATCCATTCGCAGAACAACTTGGTAAGACATATGATAAAAAGCGGCAGCTACAAGGTTACCATTTTTTGTATCCCGTGCACGATTTGCTTTCAATATGGAAACAATTTATAACGTCGTTATAGGCCTACCGTACAAACGTGTGGAGTCGTCTAATTAGATAACTAAGTTGTGCGGTTCTTTCAAAATCCACAACAAAATTGCTTTACTTGCTGTTATATTTACTGTCTGTACAGCAGCGACTTTGATGGTGGCTGCAAGTAAATGCCAATGTTTTTGTCAAGCCATATCGTTTGCGTCTTCCTTTGGCTCATTGCTTTTCAGCAATATCGTTACAGTCCACTTTCTTTTTTTTCTGCAAAAGCAAAATACCCTGCTAAACCACATAAATTTTGTTAGTAGGCTATTTCAAAGGCGTTGTTTTTGCTTAATTAATACGTTTTTTTTCCCTGAAACTGTCTTCGTACTCTAATAAAAGTGATTTGCTAATGTCATGATACACCACAACAATTTCCACAGGATATTTAAATTTTCTGTTTCGCAGCCTTGTCCGTTTTAAATTCTTGTTGCGATTTTTCCATTTGCCCTTGAGTCCGGTTGTAACAAAACGCCTGCAAGCCAAACAATGTTTATAATCTCCTGGTGCAAGTAGCCTACTCCAGAAAAAGGATGTCAAATTAAATTAATTTCAAGGTTCCGTATGTTGCTCTTACTTACGCGAAGAGGGTGTTCGCTGATGGAATCAAAATATTCAGTGTCCGCCTTATAAACTTGCGTTTGTCCATGTCGTCCAACATTGCCTAGAAGTAAGATAGAAGAGGAATAATAAATTCCTTTTGGAGTTACTTTTAGGTAAGCAGCCATGCACTGTATTCGCAAACGATTTTCCTACCTAGTAAAACACTAGTTCACAAGAGGCAATAGGGCAGACAGAGATGTTTTATTTTTTTATGAAGTCAGGAAACATGTGCTTGTTGCTCTTTGAACAATCAGTTGGGCGTTTGGCAATTTCTGCACCTTGATCGATGAAATCCTGGAAAAACTGATGTGGAGCAACGAGTCCGTGAGTGAAACCAAATCATTTTCATCTGCTTTGCCGTCCTGTTCCTCAAACTAAAATCGTTAAAAACCCTTGCATGCATGTCGGAAGTCGCTTTGTTAAAAGAAAACCTTCGGTATTTCGTGATACTTTAATCATCAATTACTTAGTTATCGTTTTTAGGCTATAACTTGCCAACCAGTAACGCTAAATGGCCAATCAAGGGGTTTAGACGCGGATTTCGCCTAGTTTATTTTAAAATAAAAGCACTTTAGAGCAAAATATACACGGAGGTTTTTGAACACCGTCATTCACTGTAAAATCGAACCCAAAATCCACGTATAATTCTAGGTAAGTTCTTTTTTTTGCCATAATAACTGCAGAATATTTGCAGTTTAGTTTTATTAACTGCACGCAGCTGCAGGCAAGCCTAGTCTTCTCTGCCCTCCGTGCAAGGTAATAAGTAGGGCAACCAAAAGACAATAAAGTCAAAATTTTTCTGCCTTTTCTAAAGTTTATGGAACGCCCACAAACCAAACTTCACGCTCATGCCAATGCCATTAGGGAGTCCGAAGTTATTAGGTAAAAAAGTCAAATTAGGTCAAAATTTATCGTTGGGCCCAATTTTCTTGTAGCACAGCTTTTTTCTCGTTATCGATATTTTATTGAAACTACAACAACAGATATTGTCATACTTTTGCAAGTTTAGTTGCAATTCTGTAATAATAGTGGATATGTTGCGACTTCTGCCGTAATAATGCTGTTTTGCCCACTATTGGACGATTGAATATTATGTAGGATAGGCATGATAAGACAAGAAACGTGGTCTTACAATACTTGGTTTGGTAAATGCTCAATCCATTATGCATGCAGTGTTTCAACTTTATGCTGCTCTCAGGTTTGCCTCTACTGTAGTTGTTAATGCATTTATCAACATACCATCGCCAAAGTTAAAGAACCAAATTTTTTAAAATTTCGAAGCATAGAGAGCATGAACATGCTTCCGGGATAACCTCAACACCTGAGGCTGAATTAGTTAGCAATTACAAACGCAGAAAGTTTATAGGTCAAAATAAAGTCAAAATTTGTAAATTATAAAGTCAAAAATCAAGTTTTTAGGTCAAAAATTGGTTGCCGTAGTAATAAGGAATGCAGTCTTGCTAATCGAGAGCAGTTGACCGAAGCTCTTATTGTGATGTCACTGTGATAGCACGTTGTGTTACCAAGCGGCAATTGTCGGTAGGCCAAATTCTTTTTGTGCTGTCAATAGAATTAAAATGCTGTGGGCAGGGGCGTAACGAGGGGTGGGGCAGGGTGGGCGCAATTCCCCGGGCGCCAAATCACTGCATGGGGCTCCGACTGACTTCAGAGGGAGCCGAAAAATCCCANCAACGTCACATCANATGCAGGCTACTTTTTAAATAGGCTACAGTGCATCTGCTTTGGAAAGACCTCAGATTCGAACATGGGGNCGCCAAACTTGCTTCTTGCCCCGGGCGCCATCTAACCTCGTTACGCCCCTGGCTGTGGGGATTTGTCTTGTTCATTGAAATGAAGTTTTATAGTTTCAAAACTGTTCGCACATTTACTGTAAAAGGTGTGAACGACTGTGGTTGAGTAACAGCAGGTAGAGAAAGAGAACTACTGTATTTAAGCGCCTCAATGCAGGTTCGGCACGTGATCGGATCCTGAAGTGCATGACCGTTCTCCTCAATGCGTGCCGCTCGAACTCAATAGCATCGAGGCAAAGTGAGTTCCTGTAGTGATTAATGCTGTTTGTCAGGCGGTGTTTGGATGCTTTAGCGCAATGCAAGATAACAAATGAAAATAAATCCTGCATTATAGTATTTACATCCATGGTGAAAAAAACAAGGTGGACCGCACAGGAACGGATTTAAGGAAAGCAAGGCTCTAGGCCATCTTAGTTTTTGGGGCCTCACGCGGGTGTGACCTATTTGGCCGTTTGTCTGAAAAGCGTGAAAGTATGCCCTTCTTATGTGTGGTTCGCAGTTCGCACTGTTACCCCTGAAAAATATATCTTTTGTTGTGCCGACTTCGGTTGTACAATTGCCTTAGATCTTCAACAGACATTAAAGCCTTTCCTACATTCTTCTAAAGAACAAATGACATTGCGATCTTTTCTTAGAATTTATAGCTCTTTCGTGTAATTCAGAAGCTCTTTTCGGTAAATATCCGTGAGTTCTTGCGTTTTCTGTAGGCTTATTTTTCGGATATATACATTTTAACGCGGGGCCGTGCTGCCTCTCTCGAAAATATTGTTTAGCTGTCGATCTGATTACCTGTACGTAAACTCCTTTTTTATAGTAATATAAACCACATATTACATAGCCTAACCACATATTTTATTAACCAAACAAGCACAATCCGTTCAGTAGACATAGGGCTTATTTATGCCGTTTTGAAGTTGTCATTTCCAAGCAATACAAAATATATTGTTTTAATCCTCAATGTCATAGGCCGATGGTAAACAGCATGAAGATAAGTTTTGCGCAGCAGCAAAGTATTGTCGCAACACTTCGGTCAACCAGATGAAGTAAGCCCAATGTAGACACATTTTTCCCAGTAAAGCTCACGAGAAACTGTTCTAGCTGATTAACTAACATATAGAGTTTCAACAAACAATCTCTGTTTGGGGGAAATCTAGTAAAAACAACCAAACGCAGGATCCAATACTGAGAGTATTGATTTTCATCGGAGTTTTGCAGTGTCTGGCGGTCTTGCGAGCTTTTTTTCAATGGAAAGTTGAACATCAATTAAATACCGTTTTTTTTTCTTTTTCATTCTCGTTTTGTAACCGCTTTCATACAGAAGGCCTGCATCTCTCTCACGCCCAGATGCACAGTATTGTCGTGTTGTTACTGCACTGCCAAGAGTCTAGAGTAGACATTTGCATTTCCGCTCGTTTCAAAGTAAATTGTGAAGTCATGCCTCTGCGCAGTTTCGCAAATTTTCTGTTAATATTGAGTCGTCATAGCAAAGAGTTGGGCGGGGCCTCCAAATCGCGGGGCTCCAGGGCATGGCCTATTTGGCCTATGCGTATATCCGTCACTGGGCACGCAAAGTATTGTAACTTCAGCATCTTTAAATTTACCCCCAAGATAGGTAGAATTTACCCCAAGGGGTAAATTTAAACCCGGTTGAGAACCCCTGCTCTACGGCAGTGGTTCAACCTGGGGTTGGTGAACCTCTTAGGTGTCCACGAGCGTGTTTCAGAGTGTTCCCTCTATGAAAATTTTACACTACACTGCGCAAATCTTTCTTTAGTGCGCAAGCAGTTGCGCAACCATATAGACCCACAGCCAGTGAAGCGTTTCAAGCGTTTAACCCTTTAAGAGCTAATTGGAATGTTGCAAGTGCGCAAGAATGAGATTTCACGTGTTGTGAAGTATACTTCTTCCCTCTGACATTCGGTACCGTTTCCTAACCTGACCATACACTGGATGACTGAAAGGTGATTGGGTGAAGGTATCGACATAAGCCTATACTCCGGCAAAGCTGCGCAGTCAGGAAAAATCAAGAAATGAAAAAAACAGAGATGGCAGCCTTACAATTTTGCAGTGAACTTGATCAAGTATGGCCTGAAATGCATGCCTGCTGGCTCAGACAGCACGCCATTGATAGATTTGTAAGCACCCAAGGCAAGCTCCATGACAGCATCCATCTCTCCTAAACAAAGATCCTTATTCTATATATCGTCACGTTGTACATTATGGAAAAAAGACGTTTGTTTTACTCGAGAAAAGTTTATTAGATGAATAAAGATGTATATCTAATTGCGACATAGCTTGTCTATAGTATATACGAAATTAGAAGAAAAATCCTTCTGCACCAAACCTGAAATAGTGTGGTACCAGTATCTTCTCATAAACTGCGTGAACGTATGTTCTATTCACTTTCATCATGTTCATTCACTTTTGTTTGGTGTATGCTCATCACGTCCTGAACACAATTGTATTTTTGGTCCTTTTGGCGCCCCCTTTGGCTCAGTGCCCTAGGCAACCGCCTGGTTCGCCTAATGGTAGCACCGGCACTGGCTGTAATAAATTTGCAGAAATTTTAAGTCTTCATTTGTTTCTCTCATTTCAAATTTTATTAACGTGAAGTTGATTTTTCTGCCTTTTGGTGTGGCGTTCTGTTCATTGCATTTCTGTTAATTGGTCGTTTGAGTCACAGAAATGCATAAATGAACTTACTTGCCTGCTTGAGGTGACCTGAGTACGTTTTTTGGGCTCCAGCTCTTCCTCCGAGCTCCCTGGAAATTTGCNCTATGACTCCTGTTTACACTCCGAAATCTGCAGANTCATGAACTTTACTCACCTNAACTAAGTTTCATTAAGTCTCGAAAAGCTAGTTTCTATTTAATCCTTGCTGCTGAAATCTGTGTAAATGCTATTTTTGAATATGTGAAGGCTATAATGCAACATCTCGGTTAGCAAAATCCAATAACAAAATGTACCACATATAATAAAATGTTGTGCGTCACAACACAGTAAAACGTGAATCCATTTATATCCGTGAACTTGAAAAAGCATTTGGCAGGAATTTGTAGTCAAGAAGAAGGTGAGAAATGATTTTGAAGGGACGACAGTTTTATGTAGCTGAGATTCGTCGTNTCTCNTTTGTGGCAGCTATTGGAAGGATTGTTTATAGAGCCACTGTCCTTCGCTGAANAAACTTGGCTTTCCTTTACCTTCAAATNAACTTCGAATTTTGCCTCATTTTCTGACGGCAACGAAGCTTTTGAGATGATTACAGGGTGTCGCCCTTCTGAACCATGAAACATTGTCGACCAACTTTCCGAAGTAGCCAGTGTTGTATCGAACACAGCAGTTGTGCTATCCTGATGTGTTGTATCGAACACATCAGTTGTGCTATCCTGATGTGTTGTATCGAACACAGCAGTTGTGCTATCCTGATGGGAAGAAGCGACGGTGGAAAGTTCACTGCGNCAGCACTTGGTTNGTTTCATTGGTGGTGATGCGAAGCTGAACGTGGTAGACTGGTTGTTGTGGGAGGAAGTATGTGCTTCTGTGGGCGACGGAGAGAGCGACTCATCCGAGAACGAGCACCAATCAGTGACAGCATAGCCTGAGTCCGCTGACTTACTTGAATCTACGCGGGACCGTTTGGCTTGTCGATGGGGATCTGTTACATAACTACTGCCTCTCCTGCCTTGAATTCTCGGATCGAATCTTCTTTTGCACTCTTTTTCATCCGTGCTTGTTAACACCCGTTCATTAAAACCCATACATTCATTGGTGTTACAGCAGCGAGGCGATGAAGGCACAGCGGCTTCGTAACTACTATTATGACGTTTTTCCGGCAATATTTCCAGACCCGATGGGGAAACCAGCTTTTCATTTTTTATCGGATTGCCATTTTGTGTAGAACTCGGATCTTTAGAATTGGTTTTGTGGGAAGCCTTGTTGGCCGAGGAAATCGAAAATGATTTATTAGAACATGTGTGACTTTGATGCAAAAATATTGGTATATTTTGACGTTCAGTAGGAAACATGTTTTCCTTTGACATCTTAATGCCGGAGTCAACATTGTATGTGAAATTTTGATGAGCTCCGCCGGTTTTTTCCAAAATTTTTTTTCCCAAACAGAAGTCAGAGCTTTCATCCCAAACGTCACACCTGGGCCCACGTGCTTTGTCCAAAATCGAAGAATGAGGTGTCAGTGTTTTAGAAAATAAGCCCAACTGATCCGGGCTTNTATTGCTTGAAACATGTTTTGATTTTTTGCTCGTGGTGTGATGTAGTGTGGAGGAGCTCGNGAAAAGCTTTGGACAAACTTCAACTTCCTTTGGTCCAGACCTGATCTCAGCCAAAGTAACTGAGCTGCCCTCACTTGAGAAGCGTGTCAGAGTGGATTGTTTGACCGCAGTATTTCCTCTGCTCTTTGAACCAGCAACATGTTTACAGGTGTTTATTTGCAAACACCTTCCAGTCTCGCTTGGCACATAAAAGTTAGACAGCTGCTCAAGGCTTCCGTGCAAAGTTATTCTCTGAAATCGTNAATGCTTGATTTTTTCGTATCGACCATTGTCGTCAAAGTTTATGATTTGCTTTTGAAACAAGTACGATGGNAACGACGACGTTGTTTGGAAGTAATTAGAACCAATACTGCGACCTAAACCTTCGGCGTCAAAACGAAATCCTTCTTCACGAGAAACGATGTAAGGTCTTCTTTCTGCTTCCAACACGTAGCTGCTGTTGCAGTTTGTCTTAATCAATTCATCATCGCTGTCTCCGCCGATCAATGCTAAAATAAAGATAATTTAAAGTAAATCCAAACCAGATCTGGCGGTATAGACGAGAACGTTGAAATATTTGCAGAAAACAGCAAATTTTTGCATTTTTCTTTCCGTAAAACCAGTTTTAGAAGATTCTTCACAATTGCTTCCTGGTTTGTGTCCACTTCAAAAAATGTTTAGATTAGCACCTTATTTCAAAAATCACTTTTAAAATCACTTCATGCTTGTACTTCAAACCACTAATATTCTATTATGACGCAAAAATAACTGATGAACTCCGTGCTTTTGCCGGATGATTTGATCAGACACGAATCATGAGCTTCTTCAAAACAGTTATACTTGATGTAAACAGCAACAACATTTGAACTGCAGGACAGTTCTCCACAACAAATGTTCTACTGAAGCAATCGTTAGGCGTTCTGTACACCTTATATCGAGTGCATGTCTAAAGCACTTTTTACGCATTTGAATTTCATAGATAAGTTACCATAATTATCCCAATCTACACAAAATTCCAAGAACCTCATCCAAAATAGTTGCGTGTTTAAGCGTCATCGCGTCGTTCATGAAAGAGCGACTTCCGGTATTTAGACAAAAGCCACAAAATAATCACATTTAATATATTTTTAGTTCTGTTCAGTTTTCACGTGTGCGAGGAATTGAAAGGTTTGTTTGTAGCTGAGATGCTTCGAAAAGTTCAATCTGCAGCTGAAATAGCGAATAATACTCAGTACAACGACGCACTTGTACGTTCCACTTTACCAGATTCGATAATTTCTGAAAAAGTCGGTTTTTGCCACATTTCGACGTTTTCTTCATCGCTGTGTTCTTCATCAAATGTTTTTGCAGCAGTAGCCATTTCTATTTCGTCAAATATTTTGACCTGGAAAATATGGCGAAATATCGAACTTTTTTGTTTAAATTGCTTTTGTTTTATGCTTCCGAAACCAGATTAACTTTCACTTATACACCTTTTCTTTATTTACTTATATCTATACATCCATTTTCTACATTGTATGATGAAACAGCTACAGACTTTCAAGTACATTACTGCTTTATAGCCCTTATTGCAAACTCATGATCTCTTTTTACCAGTTTTTCTGGTATCTTCATGTCCTTGCTGTGAACTTGAATATACAAGCGTTGAAGCTTGTACACGATCACACCAAACGACAAGGCTACTACAGTTGCAAGAAGCAGAACGAGAATGAGTGCTTTATCGATTGTTGTTGCCCCTGCAAAAAACAAACCAAATTTTTCCTGAACAGTGCTTCCCAACCGACCTGCTGCAAGACAGTACCAGGTGTTTGATATTTTCTAACTACTCCAGTAATGTTAGGTCATTTTTTGGCCAAGGTTGGACAAAATTAGTAAAAAGCTGAAAACTGCTGAAGGCAATTCTTAAACCACCCTAAGCAACATACTAAAAGTCCCCGTGTGTCCTAATTGAGCTTTTCCTGGTACAACGTTATGGTGCCATGAGTGTCATGGTAGTTGAAAATAGTGTGTCGCTCTTGTTCATCGTTTAATTGTGTTGTGTGCTACATGTAGCTTCATGGGCGAAATTAGGCAGAGGACACGAGGCNCGTGTCCNCCAATNTCTTTAGACATTGGGGATATAATGTGCCATGTCTCCCNACACTTTTCTCTTTACGTTTTGCATTTGGAGAGATTTCAAAAATAAATGTGACGTTTGTCATGTTTTGTGTGAAGAGCTTTTCATGTTAGATGTTACACATAGCCAAGTTGATGTTGAAACAGAGTTTGATGCGGTATCACTGATTCTGATATTTTTATAAATTTTAGCTGTGGTAAAATGATTTTTCGCTTTTTGCAAGTTTCTAAAGAAAGATTGTTAACTGCTTCTGTCCGATATTTTACCCTATACTGCAAGAAAGGTCACTGTCTTGAAGCAATGGGTAAGCTGCACGTGTGCGTACAGCTATGATTTGTTCTGTGCAAAAAGGTAACAGGTTTGTCGTAATATTGGTTGCAACGTATTTAGAAATAGACAGCGTAAATTTCAAAGATGCAAATCTTGTCGTTATGTTGGTTGCAACGTATTCACAACTAGACAGAGTAAAATTTATAGATGCAAGTTTATAATGTTAAAAAGCNGCATTTTCAGGCAAATCTCTGCGACTTATTTGCCGAAGACAAAAAGCAGCACTATTGTGGAGACTTAGTTTTAGGATGGGTAGTTTTGCAAACGACTATCTTCAACCATTAGTAAACAGAATTTCAATCCAAAGGTTGGAGAAGTGTTGACTTACCTATTTCTTTAAACCTGTCAGAGAACCTGGATTTTTCCATGGTTTTCAGGGGTTGTCGAGAATTGATAATTACTACACTGTTCAAAAGTAAACACTGTTAGCATGGATGAGAAGAGGAGAGCATGTTTGCCTCCTTTGTGATAAAGAAGTGTTAGCAGAGGAGGCAGTCATTGTGACCAGAGGACTAGACACTATTCGAAAAATGTTAACTGGCCTTTCATCTGTTAATATGCATACAATATGTAGCAAAAACTATACAAGAAAATTTAACTTTAAACAGCACTGCTTGTTTTGTAGGGATGACTGCGATACTGCGATGCATCAGTGGAAACAAAAAAAGTCTTTGGGCAAGCAAGCGGAAAAGTTTACACGAAGTGCGAACAATGTCCTATAAAGACTCCATTGCCAACACAACAGTTGAAAGCGATGACGAATGGGGACACACAGTACTTTCCCGTGTTGATCTCGTGATTGACTGGGTGACTGCTGAAGCCAAGTCGGCCTACCACTGCAAATGTTATCCCAATTTCTCAAAATTGCCATCGGAGCTTCAGTCAGGCCGTCCACAAGACACTGCTTTGGCCAAGGCTTATGAAAAACTGTCCTCTTACTTAAGAGAAAATGATGAATGTCAATGCTCCATCGATGAGCTATTTCAAAAATTTGAAGAATATCTTCCACAATTTGCAGAACTGTGTTCTGAGAAGACATTTAAGAGAAAGTTCAAAGAACATTCTAAGGAAGATGTTCTCATTATCAGCATTCGTGGAAAAACTTCTGTTGTTTTTACAAAGACACAGAGTTTAAGATTCTCCATAACGTTTGGTATGAGCAAAGACTACAGAAGCCAGATGCAGAGCGCTTGTGGATCGTGAAGGCTGCAGCTGCTATCATAAGTGAAGATATTCACTCAATGGCTTTCGACACTAATGCATATGCAACCTCTGAAGCAACATTGAATGACATGTCCGTTATACCAGAAACCCTGCAGATCTTCACAAATAATGTGATCAACAAGCGAAAGAAAGACAATGCAGCTAATGAAACACGAAAGAGCACAGACATTAACCATGCTATTATTGCAGCTACTAGGACCAGGGCTTTCCTTTCTATGATCCATGTTGTACTTCCTGTGTATATACATATGGATTTGGCATTTCGTCGTTTAATTCATTTACTTTCCAGTATGGGCGTCTGTGCATCATGCAGTGAAGCTAGACAGTATGAGGTATCGGCAATAATTGGTGATCCGCAAACGTTCTCCACTGTGTAGCATCACGAACTCCATCAAATTGCGCGAAGAGGTCATTCCTGTGAACACCATGCAGCTCTTTAACAGAATAGTTTGTGTCATTAAATCTGTCCCTGCTGGCTTTGTATGGTGCTCCTAAGACAACAACATCTCTGTATATTCACAGACATAAACGATTTATGAAGACAGTAGCTCGTTGCCCTGTCCGAAACAAGATTCAGCTCACAGCTTTATCACCGACATCTGCAGCAACAAGGGAACATTCATTCCGAGTCTATCAAAAAGTGCAGCAGTGGTTAGGAGTGGAGCTGCCACCGACTGAATGTGGTTAGTAATTGATAAACGGACAGCTGCAACCAGTCCTCACCCGTCAACTCCAGAGCAGAGGTTCTCAAACTTTCATGAGCCGTGGCCCCTTTTTAAGTTTAACTGACGAATACTTAATATATCGTGACACTTGGGTTAAGCAATATCACAGCAAAGCTACCTAGTGAAGGCCTCTGCTCGTGGCCCCCACAGAACCGCTCTGTGGCCCCCAAAAGGGGCCGAGGTCCACGTTTGAGAAACCATGCTCTAGAGCAGGGGTCTCCAAACTTTTTTGTTCGAGGGCCACATAAGCTGTTACTCAACAGTCCGAGGGCCACATAAGCTGTTACTCAACAGTC
>JGI24158J21664_10011250_pt1 | contig 11904 bp, 7 predicted proteins | sample Ectturendosymbi3_FD_21664 | JGI IMG/M metagenome (IMG submission 21664) | reverse complement strand
TATAGTAGACCACGTTCATATTACGCTACTTCATAACAGAACACGTTCCTAAAAGATCACGTTCTTAAAAGACCAGTACATAACAGACCGATTCATCAAAGAATTACGTTCATAACAGATGAGTCAATTTTGCTGTAAAGAAGACGGTCTATATAATTGACGACTCACGGGTCGGTAAAAGTAAGCAATTCGTGTCTTCAGCAAAACACGAACGGCAGGTTTCTGCCGTGCTGTGAAGCAACTCCTGCTGATATTAATCCCATGTGGTAGCAAGCCTGAAAGCACAGAGTCGTGCAAAGCCGAAGGTTTCAGGTTCCTTAATTCTGTAAAAACCATTGCCACGATTGTGGTGGTTTTGCCATCAACCAGATACCTATTAGGTCTCAATTTTTTGAAAACACATAGTCTGCATTATTTCTTTTTCCAAGCACTGCATGCCATTCTTTTGTCTGAGGTGCTGGTGGGTGTTGGGCCATTCAGCGCTTTTTACCTATACTCCAAGTAAGTGCTGGGGCAAATCTTAATACTTTGCACAATAAAGGTTTGCCGTGATTATCCAGTTTAACTGAAAATTGGTTTAAAATCATGTTTTGAGCTTGTATCAATACAGCTTCCATTTTATGGATTCTAAGACGTTTTCACAGCATTGGTATCTCTTGCATTTTCTCCGGCGCCTCTTCCCAATATGATGCTTATTCAAGCCCTTCCTTTTATTATGACTGGGGTTGGGCTCTGTATTGTGTATCCAGCTGACCTTTACATAAGCCATAATGTGGTGTGGTAGCGTTTTCGACAAATGGCGCACGTTTTAAAATATGCTTCAGTTTAAGTAAATGGTCACGTATATTTTATGTTTTATTGATCAACAAGTCAAAGCCAACGTATTCCCAGCGTTAGATATGAAAAAGATATTTGCTCTCTTGCATCGCATGAAGAAGGAAATTTTTTTCTGGCTTCAGAACATTTCCAACATTTCAGGAAATCCGAGATAACCACGATTCGCATTCCGGGTCGACAGCAGTTAAAAGATCTGTGTTTGCTTCAAGCTTTTGAGGTGTCAGCCGTCTGGGCTCTGCTTTCACGACAGGCATGCAGATATTTGTGTTCAAAGAATTATTCTCAAACAAGGTGACGCAGTCAAATCAATCAGCAAACTTTTTCATAGGAAAATGATTTCCCGTAATCCTACGCATCCTGGTGTAAATATTTCAATCCAAGTCGAAAACAAGTCAGTTGAACACTAGAAGGCAATTAACTACGTCTTATGTTTTTACAGTCTTCAAACCTCAAGAGTTTTATCATTTCTGGCTGGTTGCTGTTCATCACTCCAGCACACCACTGCTGTCGTTATAGCTCTCGCTACTAGGGATTGAGTAAAGCCCTTTCTATCCTATTGTGAGTACAGTAATATGGACGGTGATTCTTGTTTTGCCCTAATAATTGCCTGGATCCTTTGAACAACAGCCTTTTAACTTTTTGGTGGCGCTTTGTGTACATATCTAAACGTTTTTATCATCTCCAAAAAGGTTGCAGTAAAGCACCAAATTAAAAAATACTCTGAAATTTTTAGCAAGAATGTTCAAGTTAGCAAATGGTTACAAACTGATGATTTTCCTTTGTTTCAAGTATTGCTGCATGTCTAAAAATTGAGAGCGCCTCTAGGTTAATTTTCACAGGAAAAGCTATTGTGAAAAAAGTTGTTTGCATTCTACGGAAAATAAATTTGATGAAAAACTGAGTGTAAAGAGTTATTTCGAAGTCCATTAAATGCCACTTCATCACAGTCTTGGGGCTTGGAGATGGTGTTAAATAAGCTAAATCCGTCAGATGGAAGCCTTTGTGTTTTCGCCACCACCAATGTTTTACATAGATTTCGTACAAGCCCTTGAAGAATCTACGAGTGCAGCCTTATGTTGAGTTATCCTGTAAGCATTTTGCGTTTTTACATAACAAGCGTTGTATATACTAGCAGAACGTCAACTACGTAACGTTTGAAGAAAGCGGAGTTTTGTAACGATACGCCTTCGAGGTTTGCCGCGAAAGAACCACTTAGATCCAATTTAAATTCAAAACAACAGTTTCATGAAAGGTGCAGTATACACAGGGGAGAAAGTGCGTACATAATATAGTCTAGAAGTACTTCATACGCAACTCTCGTATGATCTTAAAATTTTCTGATGCGATCTGCTCAGAATGTTTTGTCGCATACTTGACAAGTAACAGCTTTTCAGTCGTGTTGTGTTTCCTTGCTTACCCATTAATGATGGGCTGCATAAGGTTGCAATTGTAAGAGTTACCGTATATTCTGTTTTTACTTACGTTTAATAAAACTACGCTTGCACATTCTGCAAGAATGTTTGTTGCAACGATGTGGTCAACCAAATATTCAAAATTAAATATTTTCAATGTCAAAATTGATCAAATCATGTTCAGACCTCATTTTCAGGAAAGCCGCAAAACAAGCAAAGATAAAAGCTGTGAAAGTTTCGCTCTAAATCAAGTTTAAAAGGCTGTGTGAATTTGTTGGTGTTTACATTATATTCCATGTCGTCAGAAGCAATGGATTTTCACTTTCAATTATCCATCAAGTATATTTGATACAGCATCATGTTGTTTAGCACTACGTCAGTACAATACGCTTCAGTTATTATTATACTGAGTCATAAATGGCCAGTAGTTTTCGCAACGCTTATTTATTCTCAGCCAAGCACCCATATCAGTTCCGGCTGAGCGACTTACTGTGGTTGGTGATCTTCGCGATTCTCACAGAGGCTTTTACCTGATGGATAAAGTTACTAGAGACATTACATTACCATGGAAAAAGCAACACAAAGTGCTGTGAGAACAAGCTTTAACACGACCACAGTTTCTACTATCCCTTTTTGTAAAGCCTCAAAATAACAAGCAAGCGTACGAAAAAAACGTGTGAATGGGAATATTCAGGTGGTCTTCGGCTAAGTTTATGACGAAAGTGATTTACGAAATAACTTTTAGAGAAATCCAGGAAACTTACAGCTAAAGTTTGATAATTTCCTGCTAAACATGTGTGAATTCTAATCATAGCAAATTTCTGCGTTATCGGCAGAAACTTTCTTGGTACCCACCAATGAGACAACAATAGTTAGTTTTGTGTTCGACAAATGTTACGGTTGCGCCAACGTTAAATTGTGAAATATCTCGAGCAACCGCGATGCTAGCAATCGTCTTCAATTAAATGAAAAGCAAATTATACGCCATGGGACGTGTTTCCTTCTTTTCTGCAAGATTTCCTTGGTGCAGGTGTGAAGACTCTTTTAAATTGTTATAGACAAAAATCTGCCACACACAAGAATGACCTGTATGTGGATGAGCGCAGCTGTCGCAGAAAAGGTGATTATTAGCGTTGTTATCTGCCAGTGCAATGCAACTGTATGAGGCAATAAAAACTGTTTCAGATCTAGGCAGAAAGGTCACGTTTACAAATTGTAGATCACGGCTGAAGAGGATGGTCCGTGCTTTGGAAGTTGAAGATCAAAGATTTCCGCCGAGTAGATATGACGTAGTATTTTCCGATTGGTCTTCCATAGTTACGTTCAACGCACGCAGAGACGCAGAAGTGTCAGTATTAATACATGTTTTGACTGCTATGGATGGTAGTATACTGTAATTCGAAAGCGTAGGTGCTAAAATAAAGCTGACGCTTTGTGAGTTGTGGCTGCATAAAATTTATCCTACCTAAAAAGCAATCACCATGTGTTCAGGCTGTTGCAAACTACGACCGTGTTGTTAGGGGTTTGGTTAAGTGTGTTCTGTTTTTTTGCAGCATCGGCTGGTTTTGTGTGAAATATCAATAAGAGAAAAGTAGATCTATTTTTATCCCAAACCTTTGCCATGAAATTGCAGTGACGCATGTATTATGACTTCGCGAGTGACATTTCACCAAAGCGGTGGGAGTGAAGCAATGAAGACTGGTGTAAATTTTGAAGATGAAACGATAAACGGGAATACGGAGGGCAATGCCTACCAGGTATATCTGTGAATTAGATCTTTGTCGGTTCGAAAAGGGTAGCCCATGGCTTTGCAGTCACACAACGTTGAAAGCTCTGGTTCTTACTTCGCAAATACAATCCTGTTAGTAGTTGGTTTTGTCTTTCATGCAGTGCAAAGAATTCTCACTGTAAAAAAGTTGATGTAATGCGAATTTTTCGATGTGCTTTCGACCCAAATCGGACTTAGATAGCAATTTGAAAATAATCCACATATTAACTGTGAGTTCAATATATTTAATACAGAGATTGAAAGTCTTATCCATTTTTCTGTCAACAGATTGACAGTAAACCAAACCAGCACTGTAAGACATCTTGCCAAATTTTGTTGTATGTGCGAGTTGTCGAGATTCAGGTTAGGTTGGTACTCAAAAGTGTTAAGAGTGTTTTACTGTGAAAGAGCTGAGCTGCAAACCTGAACTCCCAACTGCAAAGAAAAAGGCTGGTTTCTGCCGTCTGCTGGCGTACAGGACTATAAAGAACCTTTGGACTTGCCAAAGGACTCTTATCAAGAAAGTTTACTTTTTAACCTCATCGGATTCAGCGCTTAAAAGATGGCAACTGTATACCAAACGAAAGCGTTAGGCAAAGGTGGGACAGATTCTCGTCACTGGGGTACAGTCCAAAAATTCGCACAGAGGCTATGACTCTACCTTTTAAAAAGTATTTTGAAATAATCGAACAAGTTTTTGGAAACAAGAACTGTAGAACCTGAATGGAATTAGGCAGAGTTTGATCGTCGCTTGAAGCTTTCTCCGGTAGCCACCACTTTAAATCCAACAGAAACGAAATCTAATGAAAACTCGGTCAAAGATTTTAATCATAAGTTGTTCAATTACTGTAAAATACAGCACCAGATTAAGCAATTTAGGCTCTGGTGTCCTGGATTGTATGCCCAAGCAATTTTGCTCTACTTTTTTCATGCAATTGTCGCCCGACTGCTCAAACAGACATATTAAAATCTGAAGATTTCAATATGTTTGATTTCTTTTTACTGCAAGCTAAGTAGGTTATAGTGAAACCAGTAAAGTACGTTTATGGAAATGTTGCAGGCAAGTCTGTCCAATGTGGTTTTTGATTACCTTTTAAGGACCTTTCTCATGGCCTCCATTAAACTTTATCGAAACTTTTATTTACATTTGTGTTGATAAATTGTCAGTCATCATCGCAATCAAACCGTCCGTGGTCACTGACCAGAATCCTTTGAAAGATAAAGATGAAGTTTTTCACGCGTCAGCACCAAGCAGCGTGATCTTGCACAAACGTCAGCGTGATCTTGCACAAAGACAAATGTCTGGCGCGTCATTCTTGGGACTTTCAATACTTATTTCTACACGCTGTTTCTTCCAAGTAAATAAATACCAGCTCGTGTGATATTTTTATCAAGTTGTATTAACTCCTGACTTTAAGGAAATAGAGAAGGACGCACTCGTTGACATGTCGCCCTCCTCATCGTGGCCTCGAGATGGTTCACAAGATGCAGAAAACGACGTTGAAACCTCGTTTCGCAACGGTCATCACCACGATGCAGTGACTCAGGTATGTTCGCGAATATTGGTCACATTATTTCCCGGTAGAAACCAGGATTCCTGTTTAACGCTTTTTTAGCTTTTCAATTTTAAGTCAAACTTAAGACCGTTGTTTGTTTTCGTTATCAAACTGCAAGCTGTATTTGGAGCGCAGTCATGTGATGCTTGAAACAGATCAACAGATTTTGATTCTCTGTAATTTGTGTCGTGTCCGAAGTCCAAGTTATCGAAAAGGGCAGGCTCAATTCAGGAAAAGCATTTTGTATGATAAAATGAAATGTTTTGTCATCATCTGGAAAACTTACGCATTCAAGAAGATAGACAGTACTTTCACACTTACTCATAAAATTGAAAGTCAGTTTATTTATTTATCTTTGTACGCTTGCGTCATAGCTTTCTCATAGCTTTCACAGCAGCTAGATTTCTCTCTATCAGTACCACGGCTCATCCCTTCGTCGATGTACTATGATGCTTTCCCATTTATTCCATTCCGGGTAGCCTCCCATGATTTTCCAAGATTTTTGTACAAACGTTTAAAGTTGTTGATAAAAGTACTGTAAAACGCTCGGCAACCCTTGCACGTTTTTCTGGTGTTTTACCGCTTAGATCCCTCTCCTGTGTCTAAAATGACCCAGAAATTTTAGTTGTCTTTGTTCTATACAACAAACTAATTTACGTTTTTGCGTCATTCAATGAAGGATTGTCACATTAGCTTGGAGTGCTGTCCATTGCATACGGCAAATTCAGCATTTATGCTGCTTCTGGGGTTTTCCTGGGCTTTGTTGTAAGTATCCAGGATTCATAGCCACGCATGAGAACCGACCAAAGGAAGCATTTCAAAGGCCTTGTTTTAATTGTATGGAAAACATGCGGTCTCTGAAAATAGTTTCAATGCTATTGAAGCTCGATTTTTTCAGATTTATGCGTTGTTTTATTTCTTTTCCACGACTAGCATCTGAAGTGAGCCAGGAACCTAAATAGTTAAAACGTGTACAATATCAATGTTGTTCGCTGTTATGGAGATTAATGGTTCATCTGGTGACTGCTTTGACATATACCAGGGGACGGGAACCCATGACTCGCAAGCCAAATGTGGCTCTTTTGAGGACGGCATCTGGCTCGCTTGATATTTTCTTAACACGATTGTTACGGATGAAACTTTTTCTGTGATTTTCCTACAAAGCCATCAGCAACACCATGCAGCACCAGAAATCGCATTTACAGTAAGAACCATGTCAATAAAGAGAAAATTCAGACATTTACCATTTTTTTAAATGTTGATTTTGCTTAAAAATGCACACGTTAGTTCATAAGTTAGTTGCATTAAGTGTTGAGAAATATTATATGGCTCTCACGGAAATACAATTAAAAATATGTAGGTTTCATGGCTCCCTTAGCCAAAAAGGCTCCCGACCCCTGACATATGCCATTACGTTTGGCTTGTCAATGCTCTACTTGAGCTCAAACATTTCACGTACAATTGGACAGCATTTAGGAGTACTTGCAAACCAGCCTCTGAAGATGCAAGGAGCACAGTGTCTTCGGCGTAACAGGTGATATTTATGCGTCTACCATTTACTTGCATTCCCTCCTCAACCTCCTTCAGTTCTTTTCAGAATGAATTCTCTGTATAGGTTGAAAAGTTCAGGGCTCATAACACAGCCTTTTTCTACACTTCGTTTGATGTTAGTCCATCCAGTGAGTCCGCCTTTCGTGAGTTTGACGGCTGCTTTTTGATCATAATATAGATTATGTATAATCCTGATGCCATTGTAATTTATATCAATTCTCTTCAGCATCGTAACTAGCTGGGAATGCCGCACTTTATCAAACACTTTATGATAATCATCTATAAAGCACAGGAAAACATCTTGCTGGTGTTCAATTGATTGTTCACATAGCGCACACAACACAAATAACATACCTTGTGCATTTGTCAGGGAATAAAGCGTATTGGCAGACTGGGATTTGGGGAAAAGTTTTCGTCTTATGCGTCGAAGTATGATTTTCAGCAGCAGTTTCAGAAAATGAACTATTGAACTGGTGGTTCTGTGGTTTTCACACTCCAGAGCGTTAGATGTTTTGGGAATAGCAATGAAAACAGATTTGAGCTTTTCAGAGCGTAATTGACCAGTTTCACATATACGTTTGCAAAGGTTCCATAACATATCACACCATCATTCTGCAAAGTACTTAGCACCTCAAAAACCAACTCGTCCGGACCAGCCGCTTTTTCCGTTTCGGAATGCCCAATGAACCCCTTCTTTCAGTATTGAAGGGCTATAGATTCGTACGAGACCACCATATCATCGTTTTCTTGTTTATCGTCGTGGAATAAAGAGGCTATGTATTCCTCCCTATCTTCAGGTTCGCACAGGATATAGCCATTTAATGGTCGAATGCCTCTGGATGCTGGTAGAGGACTTTTTCTAGCTATGTCGTGAATTTTCTGGAACTTTTCTTTAATGCTGATGTCTTTGAATCTTTCAATCTTAAGGCATTTTTCTTACAACCATTACTTCTTACCACATTTTTATTTTCTTTGTAATTCCTTGTGCATCCTGTTGTATTTTGCTTGGTCTGCTTTAGAAGCTGGATAAATGATCCCAAGTTAGCTTTTGGGACAAATGGTATGTTTTTACAATGATGTTTGATACAAAAGTAAGCATTGAAAGAACTGCTTCAAATTTTCGTAAAGAGCTGCAACGACTTCTCCACTTTGTTGGTTATCAGTTAATCGCATTTAGTCTATTTGAGTAAGCTTTGATTATTCAACGTTAACAAGCATTGTTATTCTAAAGCCACAGTGAAATTAGAAGCTTGATTTTGGTCAGAATCTGTGAAGCAACCGAATGGTAGGTTGTTAATTAATCAGGTTGAAAAAAAATAGACTTAATTGCAAGAAAAACGTTAAATTTAGAGTAGCAACTGATTGAGATACTTTCAAGACTAAGATTGATACAGGAGCGGATGCAGATGGCAAAATAGGAAAACACAATATTTCTTTCCTGCGCGGTTACTCAATAAAAACCAAAAGAGAAAACTAGCAATTCCGTGCAAACATACTGGGCTACCAGCTACAACTTCATGAACTGGCGCTTTCGCAATCGGCATAGGTGTACGTCAATTGCTGTTGGGCGCACGGCGTAATTTTTTCCGAATAGCAGCCATTCGTTTTCTAAAGTGGATTGATCGGACGTTTATGTTCGAAAATTTGCTTGCATATACGTTTGCAAGTGCGTATCATGTCATGCACTTCTCGTCTTAAGTCGACAAAACGCAAACTCCAGTCAAACACTGCGGCCTTTTGTTGATAAGCGTTTAAACTTAGATTGCAATGAATGAATGTCTTGCGCCTGGTTGAATGAAAAATAGCGTTTGCACGTTAGAAATCAATCTAATTATTTTTTTGACAAATGTTTGCGAAAATGTTCCTTACTTTGACTTTTATCATTGTGGATGTTTTCATGTTTAGTCTATCTCAAAAACTCGGTCGTGTTTGTGCTGTGTTTTTATTTGACCGGTCACAACTGTGAATGGAATTTTGTTTGATGTATTGGTATGTTTCTTATGAAGTGTGCGTTATGTAATTTGATTAATATCCGCGCTTTTTGTTTGTACCTTTGCGCAGTTGGTAATCGCACTCTGAAGGTTATAATAAGCTTGATCACGAAAAGCGTTAGGCGATTTGTTCAGTTAGCGTTTTAACTCTGTTGATCGTGCTGTTCGGAAATATAGTCATCAAACTAAGATAAAAGATTACAGAAAGTCTGAAAGTTCTGCGAATTGCATAAAAAAGCATTTGATTGTATTTGCTCGATTTCGAGAGCTCTTTGAACAGAAAAGTGAAGCCAGTGAGCCATACAACACGAAACCCAAGTTTTTGCGTTCAAAGCTTCTGAGATTTGCACGCCTGAATAAACAGCGTTGAATAAACCTTCAGGTCTGACGCATGACCGCGCATGGAACTAGTGCGACAGTAGCAAATTTTATGTAAAGTTCACACGTTTTTCCACTAAGCTGCTAAATACAATGCAATCGTTGTTCGGAAAAACTGTTGGCAACTTTGTTTGCATATATGTGAAGGTATTTCTTCCGGAACATTTCCTACTGTCCTGCTGCACTTCCTGCTTAGCAAATATCCGTAATATCTGTCAGTCGGTTTAGACATGGACTATAGTTCATCTATGCCCTCAGAAAGGTTTTAAAATTCGCACATTTTAAAATTCAGCAAATGCCAAATCTTTTCTCGGTATTGTCGGTTCCCAGAGATCTCTTATAACGCAGTCGTTCACCACTGTTGACAGACTACGAGTAAACGAAGGAGTCGAGCCATAGAACGTACTATGCGGCCTATGGCTTACGGCCACAGTAATGGTTATGAGTGAATCCATAACAAACTTAAATCTGCCCGATTTAGTTAAATCTGTCCGATTTAGGTAAATCTGTTCAGATTTAACTAAATCTATCCGACGTAGCAGCTTTTTATGTTAAATGTGTCCGATATAATTTTTATAATGTTTTTAGGAATGGCACCGCATGCATATGCTTCACTCGCATTAAAGTTTGTGACATATGAAGACGAATGAGAATAATACAAATATTTACGTCAAAAATGCCCATAGATTCTATGGCTTAGGTTACTAGATGATGTATCAATGTTCAAAAAATGTTGAAATATTTTTAAGTCTGAATTCGCACGAACCGAGGTTCGCAATTTTTCTTTTTCACTTCTTAACAGGACGGAGGCAAGCGAAAACGTATATTGTTCTCTCACCGTATTTACCGTGGCGGCTGAGTCTTCTCCATTCCTATTGTTTGTCCGCTTCGCCAAGCTTCACACAGAACCACAGGACAGAGGGCAGCATCACCGGTTAAGGCGCCGTCCTCCACATATAGGCTGTTTTCAACCCATTCCGCAGTAATACAGCCTCTCTGCGTAAACCTCAACAGCCGGCCACACAAGCAGTTTCTGAGCGCAGGTCTCGACCATGAGCTTCGGTGTAGGTGGCTATGTTGGGAGCTAGTGTCTACAAACATATCAGTCGACGTAGGTGACTTCGTTAACAGGTTTATATACTTTCAGACTGTTTTCTAGAATACTCCTTTTAGTGTTTCGCAACACTGTTTCGCACTTTTCTTCGCAATCTCTGCTTACTCTGTTTTTGGTTCATTAGCATACTCAGGAAACAGTTTTAAGGGTTAGTTAGCAGAAAGGCGAATAGCGTAATGCTTCGGGTAAAAGCTTACTGTGGTGTCGAACACTAAGGGCATAATTGCAGATAAATCGATAGCAACGCCGTACTACAAAAAATTGTGTAAGATTGCAATTATATTTTCATTCGCTATACAATAATTGAAAGCACATTAAATGTAGATACAGCTAACAAAATATCTTTTTGTTAACGCACCAACATCATGTGAACTTATAACTTCTTTTGTACTCTCATGTAGAAGCGTAGACTTCTACAAGTATGAATAGCTTGTAGACAAATGACGATACAAGCGACACCTGAACGAAGACATTGTTAAAACTAATCAAAAGACCACTTACAGTATATGACATCTGAAACCAAACACATTAAACCACCGTTAAGTAAACACTGTGTGAATTTTTCCGTCTCAGTAGTGAGAGTCCGAATGGGCTTTAATGAAGAATCCCAACGGGCGTTTATCGTCGCCTTTTAACGATGAATATCGCAAGCCTGTTTCGTGAAAGCCCGTTTTCGTGTTTGGTCTACACAGAAAACACAAAATATTTAAAAAATGAATTACAACACTATGAACTTGGAAAGCATTAGTTTGAGTTACGCAACAACACGACTCCTTTTTATATACAGGGTGACACAAAAAAACGGTCATCACCAAAAATCGAATAACTTCCAAAATTCTGTTTAGATTGACACAAAACTTCAGCTACATTAGGTCGAGCCTGTGTAGCAGACATCTCCGAAGTTTCAAGTCTGTACTACAAAAACTCTTTGTTTCACTGGCGCTCAAAAATGTGCTCCAATTGAGCTCCCTGGCGCTGCAGACACATTTGAATCCGGCGGGCAAAGTTATCGATGACCCTTCCGCAATCCTCCCTTGGGATCGCTTTTATTGCTGCTGTGATTGCTGCCTTCAGGTCAGGGATAGTCTGGGGGTTGTTTCCATACACTCTGTCCTTAAGGTATCCCAACACATAAAAATCTGGGGGTTCAAGTGCGGTGAATGCGGCGACCACTGCGGGTCTCACCTGCGGCTGATCAGCAGGTGGTGCCAATGATTCGTTTAAGGTGTGGGGGGTGGCACCATGGTTCCTGCTGGAACCACTGGAGGACCCTGACGACCCCTCTCCGTCGACCAAG
>JGI24158J21664_10011248_pt1 | contig 11905 bp, 12 predicted proteins | sample Ectturendosymbi3_FD_21664 | JGI IMG/M metagenome (IMG submission 21664) | reverse complement strand
AAATTTTTGGCCACCTTTACCTGGCCCTGGGCCCTAACCCATTGACCCATTCTTTTGAATCAAAGTTTTTTTGAAAACTAAGCCAAAATCCATGTCTATAGAGCCCTTGATTGACTTGCTAGCATATATGTAGCCAAAATTATGGGTTAAAAACCCAGTTTTTGGCAAAATTCAAAAGGTTTCAAATAAGGCATATTTTGCTCTTTCAGGGCAAACTTTGGCCAGCTATAAGTTGGCAGCAGATTGAGATAGAGAGCTGTTCAAACCCTGTAATGACTCGTGGTGTTTTGTAGTCTAGAATAAAAAAAAAAATTTTAATTTGGGTGGGGGGTTTTGGGCCACTGGGATCATGACAGGGTATGTTTTTTGGTTAATTTTATGACGTCATCATCTGATCCAATGCGCCAATATTTTGGCTCGCAATATTTTTGGACTCTAAGCGAGAATACGTGTTTTTAAAGCCCTTGATTGAGTTTCTGGTTCAAAAATTATGCTAAAAATATTCCAAATATGACAGGAAACTCCCAGAGGATTAGTGGTGATTTCCCTAATTAATATTCTACCATTTTTTCCATAACTTATCAACTAGAAACGCTAGAATGTCCATCAAACTCTCTGAAATCTTGTACTATAGCCTAGAATGCATTTAAATCTCGCATGGTTTCGTGCCAGTGATTCGGAAGCGATTTTTGAACTCCCACGAGATGTTGACTTCATGGATTGTTTTGACAGACCTGTCAAAACATCCGGTGGTTTTGTAAACATGGCCAAAAAGGCCGAAATCGCACGGTGAAAATTGTTTTTTTCAGTCTAAACTACAAGTCTTTCCCGATTCAGAGCAGATCTGAACAGCTCTCTAGCTCGATCCGCTGGCGAGTGTTGTCCATATAGAGAAGGGGTGTGTTCCAACCCAAATTAGGGTTTGTGGGTGCAGAAATTTTTACCAATTTTTGTTTTTTTATCCATAATTTTGGCTACTGATATGCTAGAAAGCCATTCAAAGGCTCTAAAGATGTGGATTTTGGCCTAGTTTCTGAAAAAAACTTGAGCCAAAAGAATGGGTCAATCAGTTGGAGCCCAGGGCCAGGTAAAGGTGGTCAAAAAAATGCAAAATACCCCCACTTGTGACATTCCCCCCAGCAAACGCCAAACCAAAAACGAAAAAAAATTTTTTTCGATGTCAACTAGAAGACTTGCTGAATCCGTAGAGGGTTTGAACAGCTCTCTAGCTCTAGCGGCTGGCGATTTACTGTATGGCCAAAAAACGGCGAGCCAATTTATTGGCTTGCGCGATCGTTAATGGGTTAATGGTAATTTAGAGGAAAAATACAACTTGTTATTATAGTATGATCCCAAGATTTGTCTAAGTGTTGATTGAAACAAGCATGTTTCAGAACAGATGCATTGCTGAAGTATTTTGGTTTTCTGTAATATTCCACAAGTTTTATAATATTGTGTTCTCAACCAAAGTAAGCTTTATTAGAACTACTTTACTGGTGCGATAGTATTTTTATTGCAGTTTTCTATGTGTAGTGCTGCAATACAATCTGTGATGCATAATATACCAGTAATTGTCAGTGCATGCAGAAGTTCTTCGAAGAATGTTGAACCTGTGCAAAACCAACAGGTTGGTGTCTATCATGTGTTGAAAAACAGTTTCTTAGTTGACTGTATTGTTATGCGCTAGTACTTTACATCAGTTCTTTTACAATAGTGGCTTGCAAATAGTTTTATTTTATAGGTTTTTGCAGGCATTTATTAGCAGTTCATATATTACAAACAAATAAATTTATGATGTTCAACTATCAATGATAACAGTGATGTTGGCACTTGGCTACAAATAATTTCCCTGTCTGTTCCACAGCAATGTAAGTGTGGCTTGAATGTAGTTAGTATCGGAGCACTTTGCATGCATCTTAAAAACACTAATAGAACTGTTTTTTTTTTTAAGCTCTAAAATACTGTACAAAACAGATGAAAATCTATACACTTGCAAATCACCAAAAGACTTAAAACGTTGTAAAATGACCTGGTGTTTCACTGCAAATACATTGTGTACCTGGCAACAATTTAATCCACTGAGGTCTTCGTGATATTCACTGGTGTTGCATTGCATGAAATGCCATTACAAAATAAGCTGTGACATTCTTTCTACAACTGTTCAAAAAGAATTGTAGTAAAAGACTATTTGTATTTCTCTACAAGTTTTATCTATGTGGTGAGTAGAATGTTCTATTCAGTTTCAATATACTTGCTTTTTGTACTCTCTTTGGAGTCCCTAAAGCAGTCAGCAGTCCATCCCCTCATGCTTGTGCTGGAGGCCATGCAGCTGCTTTCATTAAGAAATGCTGCATTGGTGGCAACTCAGAGGCAATATCATACATGTGCCTCACCAATAGCACTGAGCATTAGGCTGCCTAGCCCAGAAATTTTATAAGTCATTGGCATGTTCCAGCTTCTGAACCCAGCCTTCCAACTTAAGTGATGTGTGCTCAACCCAGTGTTCAAACCAATTAATCAAATTTACAAGTCCCTTGGGAATTCACAGACCCCTGATTAAAATATTTTTACCAGAATGCATGCAGTGAAAGCAGGTTAGTTTGCATTCAATGTGCTATTTGCTGCTGTGGATTTTAAGCCTACTCAGTGAACATAACTACCAAAAGACACAAATGTTCTTATTAGCTGCTTTGAATAAGTCATTTGTTAATATTCATAATTTTTGGAAATTGGTGGTTAAAACTTGTAGTTTTCAATTCAATGTAGTTTTCAAGAACTAGATTTGAAACCAGGACAAACTAACTCACAGCCGGAGTGTTTTATGTGTGCTTAGCCAAGGAATGATTGGGTCGGTTAGTTTCCTTGTATAATACACGTTTTTTCACCTTGCTAAGAGAACGTGCTCAACCCTTAAACTTAAAAAATCACACGAAAAGCAATTGCAGCTGGTGAAAATTTTTACGTAGTTGGAAACATAAGAAATCCAGGAAATTATGTGCTGTTCAACCAAAATTTTTGAGATTTTTAAGTTGCAAATCTTAGTTGCTATACACAATTGAAAAATGTTCGGTAACGAATTTTATCAAACGACAAATGTTTGAAAAATTGTTAATGTAAGGTCACCCGTTTTCATGAAGATGGGCTGTAACTCAATGATGAAAGGTAGTCCTTAGCTTTTACTCTGGTGGGCCACCATCCTGAAATTCTGGTTCACTGCTTGCAAAATATGCGAAACTTTGTCAAGGTGAATATCATTTATCCAGAATGAAAACATCTCTGGGTGAGCTTTATAATAAATTGGTCCCAAAATTTGGTCTGATAGTCCTGAAAATGAGACATCTCTCTCACTTTATTTATTTGGAAAACACTATTTTAAAACGTCCTGCTATTTTACCAATATTCCTCTTGATTTTCGTTTCATATGCTTGTCACTTTTCTATGTTATTGTTTTTAGTGCCCCTCTTTTCCCTCATATCGTTTACCTTCCCAGTTACTCACCCCACCCCTGAACATAGGCATGCTTTTCCCCCTCAGTTTTTTGTTGTTGTTGTGTTTGCTTATCTGACATTGATTCGATGCATTTTCGTACTTTTCTTTTATTACTTGTGAAACGTCTTCAATTAAAAATTGATTTGTGCCAGCAACAGGACTGGCTGAGCAGTTGACCCACACGGTCTTTCGCCAACCCTTTGTGATTCAAATATGTTAAAACACATCAGTTTTCTAAACCTGATGTTTTTGATGTTGTTATATTCTCATCAGCATGCAATTAGTTTTTGCTGTTTGATGTTATCAGCATGCAAATAATTTCAGCTGTTTGTTAATCTTTTTTCTCTTGTTACAGTGGTGTTATTTCGTAATTTGAATCACAAAAATTCATGAATAAGCCATTACCATATCAACAACATACACAGTTTCATCTGAGTTCACTTTTTCTTTATATACCTCAGGTTGAAAGAAAAGAAAAGTCGGCCACGGAAAGCGAAGGTCTTCAAGATGATCCCGCAAAGGCTTTGTCCGTTAACGAAAAAAACCTTTTGCCTGTCCCACTGGTTACAGTATCACATTGCATTGAAACATGTACAACTGCTGGCAGTAAAACTGTTCCCACAACCATGATAAATACAAAAATAAGTCCTACATCATCAGCTTCCCATAAAAGCTGCGTCATAATAGACCTAACTGTACCAGAATTTGACGATGCTGCAACAAGTGCATCAGAAAACACTCTTTCTTTGGAGAAGATCTCTGCTGCTAATTCAGGAAAAAATGTTGCGGTGTCAGCATGTGTAAGTAATGGCGATATAAAGCATATTGATCTTGATAAAATATTCAATTGCCCATCTTTTCAAGAAGTTTGGAAAGACAAAGATTTTTATAAAGATACGTTGCTTACGGCCACAAAGGTAAGGTCGCATACAGTCAATGGTTTTTGGAATGCCTGTAATTACATGTTTTACCATCGCTGAACTTACTAAATGAGTCGTATGAGTTGTGCTAAACGATTTATTTCTGTTACCATGTGGTCTCGCGCCTCGAAAGCCGCGCGTATCGTCCTTAAGGTAAACGCTACATTAAGTGTGACTTTGCTCCTGTGCTGAAGAGTAATTCACGAATTCCCAGTGGTTTTAGGTTTGCGTATATAATTGGCATCGGTAGCGTTGGTTAAGCTTTACTTACATTGTCAGCAACACTCGCACTGACACAAGCAACACATCGCAAAGTTGAACTGTCACATGTGTTCACGTTAATGTATCGTAAGGCATTCAAGCAGCATGCTCAACTCGCGCTTATGCGTTCTAATTGGTTAAAATGCACATGATACATGTTGATATCAGTGGCAGCCAGTGTCCACTCATTTTTCACCACGTGTCGCATGCCTTCAAAAGCTTGCAAAAGTTCCGACTGCAGTTCGTTTGAGCTCATTATGCCACAATTTTGATAACATGGGTTGCGTGTGTATGAAATTTAGAGTGGTACATGACGAACAAAAATTAATCAGCGCGTATAGTTTGTTTCGCCATTTTCCGAAACATTGCACTCATGATTGTCGAATGCCTTCTTGAAAATTTTAGATACCGGCTGATCTTCAGACGCAAATGAGCGTCCGCTGTGCCAGGTCGCGCCGCTCGCAGCCGTGTCGCGCTCGGGCTCAAATTCTCGCTTTTCAGTCTGCAGAAAATGCAAACCGCAGCCGCGTGCCGGAATCGAAGAAATCCTCGACGTCCAACCATGAAGCCTTGGGCGGGAACGATAGATATGCAGACAAGGACGAAGATCGAACTAAGAAAAAAGACATTTCCAAGCAGACAGTCCGAAGTGCTACTGCTAAAGTAGATCCACGAAGTTCTGCGCTTGGTAAAGATACCAAGCGTGCCACAGAAAAGCAGACTAATGCAAACAAGCAACGGCCGCAGTCTGCGGCTGAAAATTGCGCGAACTTAAAACTAAAACCTCCCGGAAAAAAACATCGTTCCCTTCACGTTACGCTCCACAACCTCCCGAAAAAAGTTGCTGATTCGAACGCGACTGCCCGCGACTCCAACACGTCCGTAACTGATCCTAGGAGTAGAAAAGATGATGCGCTGCCCGGAAGTTCAGAGCCGCATGCTAAAAAGACTACCGACCGGGAAAGGTCAAGTTCGCATCATAAAGCACGTTCTAGTTATCACAAAGTTTCTGAAGTCGTTGACGAGAAAGGCCGTCCTCGCCCTTCGAGCGAAAATTCCAGAAGCAGTCGTCATTCGTCGAAAAAACATTCGCGAGATGGTCATCGTTCTTCGAAAAAACATTCAAGAAAGCATCGTCGTTCCTCCAGCGAACGGTCGAAAGGCAGTCGCCATCCTTCGAGAGAACGTTCAAAAGATTGCCATCGTTCCTCTAGCGAATGTTCGCTGGAAAGTCGTCATTCTTCGAAAGAACGAGTAGAAAACCCGCCAATCGTTGCAAAAAAACAGCTCTCGCACGATGATAAATATAAGCGAAGCCAGCCGCGGAGCGAAGGCAACCCTTCCCAAAAAGGCAGCTCCAACGACCACCACAGGTCCCCGTTATTAAAAAGGTCGCCTTCGATCAGCAAGCCCGATCATAACTCCAAAACCGTCAAACCCAAGTCTGTTGCTTCTGATGGCAGGCCTCGTACGAAAGCGCCGTCACAACAAAGCGATGCAAGTTTGCCAACCAGACCCCAGCGTTCTGACGAACACACCCATGTCGCAAAATCTTCTGACAAGGAAGTAGGTGCAAGAGTCACTGCAGACTTTGCAGGTCGAAAATCATTAAAGAAAAGTTCGACAAAAAGAGATCATCATGAAGTTTCCCCACCTGGTAATGGGCCTCCAAGCAAACGGCACAAACCCAGTAGCCCTGAGCGCCAAGTGACGTCTCGGGGAAGCTCGATGGAGTCGCAGGACTCCCACGACGACTCGCGACCTGTTGACAAGCAATTCAGCCCAACGTCCCCAAGTTCAATTGTCCCAGACGAATCGTTTGAGAAGCTTGCTTCTGCGAAAGCAGCTGCACGACGTACTTCAGGTAAGTGGGGCTTATGTGAGCTACTAAAGGTGAACGCGATAATTACAGTAAAACCGACTTCGCAGACCGTGATGAATCCAGAAATTTCGGGGTCCGAGGCAAGCATTTGTAAGGGGCTCTTCAAAAGATTAGGTACTCATATTATTAAAAAACAATAGCAACCATTAAACTTATATGCATCGCATGGCTTGTATATTGGACATCGTATTTACTTGATTGTAAGCCGCACTCGAACATAGGTTGCCTATGCCTCTGAGATAGCATAGCAACAATTACCTATTCCCTGTCAAAAAGATCTATTTCTTTTACGACAATCTGCTGGTCACATCAACCTGCCTAGTTTCTAAATGATTCTAGCCCCAGTAACTACTTGCAATTACTCCAGATAGGGGTGGCCCCCTCCAGACCAGGGGTGGCCAAACTGCGGCTCGTTGAGCTTTTCGAAAACTGATACATTTGTTTTTCATTTTTTTAATTTATATTGAAAAGTGTAGAAATTTTGTAAAATGGCACTGTGGTAGCTAGCGTCCTGTACATTACTTTTGTAAATCGTTCCAAAACGAATTGTGATATCACAGAGGCGTAGATTGCAAATTCATTCGTGTTTTTAGATTTTTATGTTGCGCCTCTTGCTAACTTCGGTTTTACGATATGCAGCTCACACATAGAGCAGGTTTGGCCACCCCTGCTCTAGACCAATGGTTTTCAACATTTGCCTTATTTGAGTTTAGATTCGGGTCGTTGGGTTATAGTGGGTTGCTATTATCGGTCGTGGTACAAAAAATGCTGAAAACAACTGCTCCAGACCAGCTATGTCCAACCCAAATGGCTTACTGAGCGAAAAATGATGTCACTATCTTAACCAGGACCGCACATTAAATAACATATTAATGAGGGCCGCATACTCAATGCCTTACATTGATCTTAGGTAACTAAATTCAGCTAAAGCTAATGTCCTGAAAGCGTTCGAATCCGAACTGCAATGGTAACAGACGTGATAGTGGCCCTGAGGACCACCTGCAACAAAAATGTCAAATTAAAGATTATCAAAATATGGACACGTTGTTAATATGTAGGATACTTTTACTACAGCAAAAAACTAAGCCGGGCCGCATGCAGGACGCGGGTTGGACATAGCTGCTCTACACCATAGCAAAGGAGTCCAGAAACTCGACACGTTCACCTACGTGCTGACCAAGAGCAGTTCTACCGTGGCACCACACAGCTGGACGTTGTTTAAAATACGTGTGTAACGAACTTAAGCGCTTTGTACGGGTACAGTAGAAGCACGTGCGTAACTGGGCCCAGGAAGTAATTGCACCTAAAAGTATATTGTAGAGTTATATCTTGAAAACATTAGTGATAATATGTCCAGATCTGAGTGAATTCGAAGCGTTGTTTTGAAGCAGAATAAGCAAGAAAACTTTCATGTAAACCACAACACCCTGCTCATGGACACGGTTTGCTTTTTTGTTGATTTCATATACTTAGAAAAATATTAGAAACCTGTGTTTCCATTACTTTTCCTGATTTTTAGAGACAAATGGAATGTTGCCAGAGTCATTTACTAAAATGTGCCCGAAAGCCTATAAATAGAAAATTAGGGCACTGTACCACCCTGGATTTCTGGATGTGTAGGAGATTTAGTGCACCCTACTACCTTAAAATTCCAATTCAATTTGAAGTGCAAAATAGCTTGTGGCAGATGCGACATCGCAAATCTATTATGTGAAGACTAAACCTACACCCATGACTTGATAATATGAAAAAAAATGGATCTAAAACGCGATGACGTTTTCTACGCACGAATAGAAATTCCCTTCTAAAAAACAGTTGTTTGGTGGTCAGTGCATAAAATTTGTATGCTATGTGTGTTTCGCTGCGCAAATACGATTTTATTGTAAAGCTGATTAAAATGGACGTCGGGAAGTCAAAAATAGTTTGACCGGAAATAACGGAGGTCACGTATCCCTGGAAAACATAATCAAATTTAAGGTTGTATAACACCCTTCATTTCCAGACTCGTATAGTCTTTGAAAGCTTCCTAAGTAGAGTTCGACATTTATGAAAGGACCCGAGGCAGGTACCTACTGTAGTTAGTCTCACCCACAGTCCACCGCTGTTTGCAGGTGAAGCGAATGGAGCGGATCGCCATAGTTCATTTCAAGCGTCATCAGAAAACACCACCGAAGGTTCGAAATCCACCCCGTGGACATCAACAGCAAAAAATAAAGCACCAAGTGCGTCAGATATGGTAAGGCGTTCGAACATGCGTATTGCATGATGCTAACTCGTTGTACAAATCTGGCAGCAACGAAATGGTGCGTCGTTGCGTTCTTCAGAAACGCAAAGCAGATCAGTTGATTGGTGAAAGCCAAAGCTCCATATCTGTATATACAGTACATGTGTTGGTTTGTTAGTTTGTGCGAAAATTGTTGGTGTTGATCGGCAAGCTTTTCTTTCCTGCTACGTGTGGTAAAGTTGCAGTCTCCATTATTTCCAGGCTTTCCCAAGAAATATCAGACAGTCTGTAAATTGTTTCTTGCTTATCTCTGCCCTATGCATTTGTGATTTTGCCTGGCAGTGTGAGGTCCCCGCGACGCATGGCAAAATTTCAAATGCCAAGTGCCTGTTTATTGTTTATCAGAAAATAAACGAAATTTCGCCCCTTGTGATGTTCTTAATTGCCTCTACGTAATCAGTGTTCTTAATTGACCCTGCGTAATCGGTCGGCGAATCATGGCCGAAATTGTCTCACAAGCCAAAAATTTTTGGCCCTTGAACAGGTTAAAGTATTCGTGCTAGCGTTGCCACGACGACGACTTCTTTGAAGAGCAGTCCAAAACGCTAATCATGTGTTATGCCCAGGCACGAGTAAATAGCAAGCTCTATTTGTTGTTGTATTAAGCACAAACAAATGTAAAAATCGCCAAGCAACCTTGAGCAAATGACGGCGACCGAATTTTGAGCGAATAATTGTTGCTTGTAATTGTTGGGACGAAAACTGTTTAAAAATTTTCTGGTACAGGTGTGTGCGCATATACACGTCTTTCGCTCAAAATAATGTTGCGAAAGCTACTCGAAGTAGCGAGGGCGGACGTGTTGTAGTTGGGTTTCCAGTCCATGTTTCAGGTCGTACATTTTAACTGGAACTGGAAAGTAACGTTTTTTGCTTGAAACATGTTGAAAGACGCAGCTTTACAACAAGTTAATGTTTCTGGTTGGTTTGCGTCTAAGTCCAAGTGTTATAAGTCAGTTGGAGCTATTTTGTCTGTTTGAAAAAGTAAGATAACGTAATTGATAAGTGAGAGATTGTAAATTAGAAGAATATTTCGATCTCTTGTAAAATCAACCGTATTGCTTTTCTTGATGGATGTTAGAAGTGGACTTAGGTTTAAAGTAAAGGGTAAGGGTTTTGAATAATAATACAGTTAGATGTTTGGATTGGACACATTTCCCCAAAATTATTCCTTAGCTGTAACTCTAAACATCAAGAATGGTCATGCGGTGGATATGAAATTTGCAGCACGGTGTGGTTCTGAAGGTGCGGAAAAATATGCAGTTGCGGTGCAGCATGCGAACAAAAATAATGTCCCCGCGACATCTCAATACAAAGCATCGTGTCAATCCACCGCGTAATTCGATTAACGATTTCATACTTAACGGTGCAAGGTTGCTTACAACGCGAACTATTGCAAGGCATTTCGTTCCGGCAATATTCTGGATCTGGGTAACATCGGAGAGTTGAAACTCCTTTATCGGCAGTCACTTGATCGACCGACGAGATAAATTCTTCGGGCTCAGACCACCAGGTCCAAAGTGAACGTAGAATTACCTGTAAACTTAAGTTTGAGTATTCGTAATATCACAGAACCATTTTGAATGTTCTGTCGAAGCCCATGATTTTCTTGCCTTGATCAACGCGTATTGATCTTTTTACATGACTAGACACCGGCATTCCCAAACATAGATTTCTTTCACGACGTGAGTGTGTGATCGGCGATCACTGTTCAAGCGTTTGTCGATTTTAATCATTTCGATGCCGTCTCGCGTAAGCGACACCAAACCTTCATCGCTCTGTGTCACTCAATCACCAGGTTCTCCCCGATTCTACCTCTCAGGCAAGCAGTGAAGACATCCGCAATCAATCACCAGCACCTGCCACTAGCACATCGCACCAGGGTAAGTTGCGTTGCGTCACACTTCTTTTCGTCAATCCCTCGTTGATCAAGATGCTAAATGCGCGCAGCAAGTTTTGCAGGGATTCTGCATTTTTGCGTCGCACCGCTTAATTGTATCTTTAGCGAAAACGTGTGAAGTTAATCGGCAGAACGATTTGCTGTCTTATGTTTTCTGTGCATTATAGCTGAAACTTTAAGTTTGTTTCGTTTTCATGAATATTATCCCGTTATTCTTTACCAAAAAGTAGCGTATTTTAAAGTCAGTGCTTCCGTGGGTTCGTGCCATTCTTGTTGCACGTGTCACATGCGGTGTTGGTATGCACTGAGCAGGACGTGACGCTCTATCCAACGCACGGGAAGCAAAGAGTGTGGAGTTCCATGAGATACTAAAGCTTCTCTCGAAGTCGAAAACTTTTCGGAAAGTATGCATGCAGTACCTTGCAAAGCCCAAGGCTCTTCCCGAAGCACAGGCGGACAAAAGGCAGACCGCAACGTCGACGCCAGGTGAATTTTTCAATTGCAATGTAGAGATAAATGAAAATAATAATTATTATAATTATCGATCTGGCTTGAATTCAAAATAAGATCTAATTTAAGATGGTGTGTTGGATGATTTTCAACGTTACCCCCGTTGGGAATGTGCTGGTCTTTTCCCGACGCTGTGTGCAGTGATATAGGATCGTAGTTTCATGCTTCAAAGATATTTTGCACAATGAGACAAAAGCTTCGTTGTAAATGCAGGAGCACATTACATTTTGATGTTTCCTGCCATTTGCATTGTTTGCTCGGCGCCTATCTTGAAACCTAAAATCTGATCCCTTCCCAGAACACTTGCTTGCCCACCACCACCACCACAAGTTAAGTCGACCAAGCCTTCCACCGCCAGTTCTGAGAGGGGCGTTCTTATATCGCCGTTCAGCGTGCGTCAAAAAACGTGCCTACGTCACAGCGAATCGTCTTTCTGGCTCACGTGTGCCAAGCATTCAGTCGAGCTGCGGGAATGATTTTCGCGATATTTTGATTTAAACAATACAGTGTACACTGGCACAGCAGAAATTCGCACAAATTCCTTGATATCAAGGACACATTATTGTACTTCTATATACTGTTAAGCGATGTAATCACAACAGTCAGCTTGAAAGCTTGTGTTTACATTTTTCAAATGAAGTACAAGTCTGCAGTTTTCTCTT